>Ga0209383_1000018_pt1 | contig 123447 bp, 117 predicted proteins | sample CoawatmetaG02DNA_FD_187510 | JGI IMG/M metagenome (GOLD analysis project Ga0209383, IMG submission 187510) | Marine microbial communities from the West Antarctic Peninsula - Coastal water metaG029-DNA (SPAdes) (version 2) | ecosystem: Environmental > Aquatic > Marine > Coastal ...
ATGCTTACATTTGGATGTTGCACGGTGATACGGGTGAGGATAACAATATGCCTGGAGGTAACAAGGGTATGGCGATGAAGCATGGGCATTGGATTGAGTCTGGCCCGCATCTGATGTTAATGCCTAGGGATCCGGCAACTATTGCTAATTTTCCAACTGACTTTAACGTCGGAGCTCCCTATCAAATGTTCAAGGGATCAGACTATGCTCACCTGATGATACCTTTTGAGGGCTATTATAAGTACCAGCCTGAATCTGCGCCAGAGTAAGATATTTAGTCGAATTTGAGCCGATGTAGAAGGCTCAGGATGGTTACACCCCGCGTTAGACTGTGATAAGGTTTCGGCTGATTTTAAGGGCGGCTGGTTTTGCCTTAACTACACGAAACTAACTATCTAGCGCAGGGATTGAATCCATGGATACACCGCAAGCAAATAATAGTTCACTCAACGAAAAAACCATCATGGGGCATCCTCGTGGTTTGGTTATTTTATTTCTTACCGAAATGTGGGAGCGGTTTTCCTATTATGGGATGCGCGGGCTTTTGGTGATCTATCTCACCCAGCATTTTCTTTTTTCTGATGAAAGATCAAGTCTGCTTTACGGTGCTTACACTGCTTTGGTGTATGTGATGACTATTATTGGTGGTTCGCTCGCAGACCGCTACCTGGGTGCACGAAAGGCGGTTACTTTTGGCGCTATTCTATTAACATTGGGTCACTTTGGAATGACCTTTGAGGGCAGTGGCTCGAGGCAATTGCTGGAGTATAACGATACTCAATATGAAATTAGTCTTGATGCCCGCGGTGGTGATGCTAAGCAGTTGATTATTTCCGATTCAGGAACATCCTATGTGACTTTTACCGAAACCGATATGTTGATCGCAGAGCCAGAGACCGTTGACTTGCCCGGGGTCATTCCAAGAGACCAATTTACGATGAGCGTAGAGACCGAGGAGGGATATCTAATGATGTTGTATTTGTCTCTGGCCTTGCTAATCGCCGGGGTTGGTTTTTTGAAAGCCAACATTTCAACCATTGTTGGTTCGCTGTATGGCTTTGGTGATTCACGTCGTGATTCTGGTTTTACAATTTTTTATATGGGTATCAACATGGGCGCATTTTTAGCGTCAATCTTTTGTGGTTATCTGGGTATTGTGCATGGATGGAAGTACGGGTTTGGGTTAGCTGGCATAGGCATGCTGGTCGGTTTGGTGGTATTTTTGTCCTGTCAAAGCTGGTTGGAAGGCAAGGCAGAGCCGCCGTCAGTTGAAAAGCTAAAAGAAAAAGTATTCTTATTCATTAATGTGGAATGGATGTGTTATTTGGTTGGCTTGGCCATTATTGCGGTCTCCATGCTGTTGGTGATGAACGAAGAGCTAGTTGGCGGTATTTTGGGCCCAATCGGTATCATCATGCTGGTTGGAATGGTGAGTTACTCTTTGACTAAGTTGCATGGTGATGAGCGTTCAAGAATGCTGGCCGCCATTTACTTTATTCTTGCTCAGATTCCTTTTTGGGCGCTATTCGAGCAAGCGGGATCATCGCTAAATTTATTAACGGCAAGACTGGTTGATCGTACTATTTTTGGATGGTCTGTTCCGGGCCCCGTGTTTCAGTCACTAAATGCAGGTTATATCTTCATATTTGCACCACTTGTGGCTTGGCTGTGGATTTGGCTGGCTAGGCGTAATCTAAACCCCTCAACACCGGTTAAATTTGCTCTAGGTGTTGCTATGGCGGGTCTTGGCTTCCTAGCCTTGGTCGGAGGCATGAAGGGTTCTGGTGAAGTCGGTTTGACGCCGGTTATCTTTATCTTCTTGATTTACTGGATTCACACCATGGGTGAGCTAATGGTATCGCCGGTTGGCTTATCGGCGGTGACTAAATTGGCGCCAGCGCGCATTGTCGGCATGACCATGGGTGCTTGGTTCCTTTACTCAGGATTATCCAACTTTCTCGCCGGGGTTATTGCACGTACCACCGGTGCTGAGACCATAGGCGGTCAAATGACCAATGTGGCAGCAGCAAAGGCGGGTTACATCGAGGTTTACTCTCAGGTTGGCTTCATTGCACTGGGTATTTCTGTGCTGATGTTACTGATATCGCCGGTAATTACCAAAATGATGCATGGCGCTGACTAAAAGCTGAGGATTGGAGAGAACTATGCAAGGAAAAATTATTATCGCTGTTGCTATGGCATTGCTATTGAGTGCCTGTGGTGAAAACGCAACCATGAAAGAGAAGACCAGTGAGACCGCTAAGCAGTTTGTGGCAAGAATACAGGCGGAAGGAGCGCTCCTCGAGGAAGAGTCTAGCGCAGCGCAGTGGGTTCGCAATACTTACATCACCCCTGATACCGCTATATTGGCCAGAAAAGCTGGAGAGAGATCTCTGGCCTTTCAAAGTAGCATGGTCAAACAAGCTAAACAATTTCGTGATGCCGACATGGATACCGAGACAGCACGGGCTATCGAGTTGATATTGAGAGGGTCTTCTGCACCGGCGCCTAATGACGCAGCTCTGCGCACTGAACTGTCGGCTATTTTGATTAATATGGAAGGTCAATATGGGGCTGGACAATACTGCAATGCCGCCGGCGTGTGTCGAGAGTTGCAAGAGCTGGAGTCAGTGTTAGCGCATTCAAGGGACTATGATGAATTACTTGATGTTTGGCAGGGTTGGCGTCAAGTGTCTCCGCCATACCGCAAAGAGTATCAGCGGTTTGTAGAGATTGGTAACCAGGGCGCTAAAGACTTTGGTTATACCAATTTGGCCGACCTGTGGCAGGGCGGTTACGATATGGAAAGTGAGGTTTTTGTTGAAGAGTCTAGGCGTCTGTGGGGTGAAGTAAAACCGTTTTATGATGAGCTTCACTGCTATGTTCGGGGTCGTTTGAGCGAAACATACGGCGCTGAAAAAGTTCCTAATGAAGGACCGATTCCTGCGCATCTACTGGGCAACATGTGGTCGCAAACTTGGGATAATATTTATGACATTGCAGAACCCTATAGTGGCGTAGCATCACTTGACGTGACGTCAGCCTTGGCGGAACAGGGGTACGATGAGTTACAAATGACTAAGACTGCTGAAGCCTTTTTTACCTCACTTGGACTGCCATCACTGCCTGATAGCTTTTACAAAAACTCGATGATCAAGAAACCACGAGATCGTAACGTTGTTTGTCATGCTAGTGCTTGGGATATCGATAATGGTAATGATCCGCGTATTAAACAATGTGTGGAAATTAATGAAGAACAGTTCGGGACGCTACATCATGAATTGGGGCATATTTACTACTTTCTGATGTACAAGGACCAGCCCTCGGTGTTTAAGGGCGGTGCACACGATGGTTTTCATGAGGCTATTGGCGATACTATCCAACTTTCAATGACGTCGGCTTATCTCAAGAAAAAGGGTTTAATTGGCGAGACGGTTGACGGCTACGAGGCGACGATTAATAAACAGATGAAAATGGCATTGCAAAAGATTGCCTTCCTGCCTTTTGGAAAAATGATTGATGAATGGCGTTGGCAGGTCTTTTCCGGGGAGATAGCGCCTGAGGATTACAATGCGGGTTGGTGGCGATTACGCGAAGAGTATCAAGGTATAGCCGCGCCGCTAGAACGTACTGAGGCCGATTTTGATGCAGGTGCTAAGTACCATATTCCTGGCAATACCCCGTACACTCGTTATTTCTTGTCTTTTATCATGCAGTTTCAGTTTCATAAGTCGTTGTGCGATGAGGCAGGCTTTGAAGGTCCTTTGCATGAGTGTTCAATTTACGACAACAAAGCAGCGGGTAAAAAGTTAGGTGATATGTTGGCTATGGGACAGAGCAAGCCTTGGCCTGAAGCCATGCAAGCAATGACCGGCCAGCCGGACATGGATGGCAGTGCAATTATTGACTATTTTGGACCGCTTAATGACTGGCTAAAGGTGCAAAATAAAGATCAGCAGTGCGGTTGGTGAAGTATAGATAGACGTTATAAAAAAATGCCCAAGAGATTTTGCTTTTGGGCGTTTTTGGTTAGACCTTTTTTTTGCCAATTAAATACCCATTAGACAAGATGCCCAGTAGGTAAATGGCGCGATTAAAACGAAGGTATTTGAGTCATTTAAGCATGTTTATAACGAGACCCCATAGTCAATATTACAGCGTTATTAAAACGTTTTTTGTGATAAAATTCGCAAATTATTTTTTAAGATAACACGTCGATGTTTGATAGTTTAAATGTCGTTTTTATCCCAAGTTACAGCGGTTGTCAGGGATTTTTATTTACACTGAAAGAGGGAAAGTACAATGCCACAGATGATTAATAAAAGCGAAATCGAGAACTATATTGGACACGTTTGTGAGCCGACACCTTGGTTTGAAGTCACCCAAGAGCAAGTCAATGAATTTGCTGAGTGTACAATTGATCGCCAGTTTATCCACATCGATCCGGTAGCCGCTGCAAACACGCCCTTTGGTGGCACTATCGCCCATGGGTTTCTTACGTTATCTATGTTGTCTTACTTTTCTACGAGCTACAATCTAGTGATTGAAGGCATGTACATGGGAGTCAACAAAGGCTTTGATAAGGTACGTTTTGTGGCTCCTGTGCGTGTCGGCAGCAAGATACGTTGTCATGCCACGGTGATGGAAATTACTGAAAAACGTCCTGGACAGTACGACTTTAAAATGAATATTACGGTTGAAATAGAAGGCGGAGATAAGCCCGCGCTGGTTGCTGAGTGGCTAACCGTACAAATGGCTAATTAAATTTATAAAAATACTACGAAGAAGAGGTAGGTAATGAGTATTAATTTTGAAGGTAAGGTAGCAATCGTCACTGGCGCAGGAAACGGGCTTGGTCGTTCACATGCGCTTGCATTGGCTGAACGAGGAGCAAAAGTTGTAGTCAATGATCTTGGTGGCGCTCGCGATGGCACCGGTGCCTCGTCGGATGCGGCTATGGAAGTTGTTGCCAAAATTGAAGCAAACGGTGGACAAGCATTTTCTCACGGCGCCAATGTTGCTGTATTTGAAGAAGTACAGGACATGGTTGCTCAGGCAATGGCGAAGTGGGGCCGTGTTGACATTTTGATCAACAATGCCGGTATTTTGCGTGATAAGTCGTTTAGTAAAATGGATTTGGCTGATTTTAAATTGGTCATGGACGTTCATTTGATGGGTTCGGTGAATTGTACCAAGGCCGTTTGGGACATCATGCGTGAGCAGAATTATGGTCGAATCGTCATGACGACCTCATCCAGTGGTATGTATGGTAACTTCGGTCAGACTAACTACGGCGCAGCGAAAATGGCAGTGCTGGGTTTCATGAATACTTTGGTTCTTGAGGGCGGTAAGAACAATATCCATGTCAATGCATTGGCCCCCACTGCGGGCACTCGCATGACCGAAGATTTGTTACCCCCTGCAATGCTAGAACTAATGACCGCTGAGGCAGTAACAGCGGGTGCTATCGTACTGTGCGATGAAAAAGCACCTACTCGAACAATTCTTTGTGCTGGCGCTGGTGGTTACGCAACCGCAAGCATGTATGAGACCGATGGTATTTTTATGCCGGTAGAAAGCCAAAATCCGGATGCTATTGTTGCTAAATGGGATGAGCTCTCAGACAACACAAATCACAAAGCACTAGAGTCAGGTGGTAAACAGACTGAAAAGTTTGTCATGAAAGCCATGGCTGCTATGCAAGCTTAACGACATCACTTTTAGCTATTAAAATGCCGCGCCGTTGTAGATGGCGCGGTATTTTTTTGCCCCTAGATATTTAATCCGCACAACAATCGACGCGGATGAAGTTAGTGAAATAAAGGCTTTTTGGATGAACGATTTTTTAGGTAAGGTTGCCGTGATTACCGGAGCGGTTCTGGTGTCGGTCGTGCTTTAGCCATTAGCCTTGCCCAGCAAAGCTATAATTTGGCCCTTGATGATATTAACGCAGAGTCAACGGTCGATAAACGATTAACTTTAATCGATCTAGTCCTTCGGTTGGTCCCCGTAAACTATTGGCGTCTGTTTTTTTAGATGACGCTTTACTTGGGTTCAAGGCAGCGGGTTAATAAAATTTTCAGAGAGTGGACAGAGCAGGACATTTTAGCGCTGCAGGGCGACTATTATGTAATTTATGATTTGAATCGGCTTAAGACAGAAATCAATGTTCAAGCGCTTTAGGCGGTTTACATTATTACAGGGCTGATGTCACAATGGGCACATCACGATGTGTTTTATACGTCCAATATTTGAGGTCCTTTTGTAATGCTGATTCAAGTCAGAATTTTTAGAACCCTAGTCATATTTGCCTCTTCGTTACTATTTGTCGGGTGCGAACCCTCTGTTCAGCAGTCTAATAAAGAAAAGTCGCAAGCAAGCGTTCATACCATCGCGAGTAATAAGCGCATGGCTGAGAGTTTAGATTTTACAGATCAGCAAGATTTTGTTGATGCTAAACGCGGTTTGGTGGCGAGTGCACCCAACAATGAGCTGCGTAACCAGCAGGGTGACACCATGTGGAATCCTGGGAGTTATGCGTTTGTCTCAGGTGATGCGCCTGAGACGGTTAACCCCAGCCTTTGGCGGCAAGCCAAGCTAAATAACATTCGCGGCTTGTTCAGGGTAGACGAGGGTATCTATCAGTTGCGCGGTTTTGATCTGGCCAATACCACGCTTATCAAGAGTGATAATGGCTGGATTGTAGTGGACCCCCTCACGAGCTTAGAGACTACCGCTGCCGCTATGGAGTTTGCTGAGCAACATTTGGGTAAAATTAAAGTGACTGGTGTGATTTTTACGCACAGTCATGCTGACCACTTTGGCGGTATTTTGGCCATCACCAATGAGCAAACAGCGAAATATCAAGGTGTCCCGCTTATTGCGCCGGCAGGGTTTATTGAGGAGGCGACGAGCGAGAATGTGATTGCTGGTCCGGCTATGACGAGGCGTGGCAACTATATGTTTGGCAATTCTCTGGACCATTCACCCACTGGCCATGTGGATAGTGGATTGGGCAAGCAGGTTGTATTTGGGTCTCTGTCAATCGTTCCGCCCTCGGTCATTATTGATCAAACCCAAATGAACATCACGGTTGATGGAGTGGACTTTGAGTTCTTCAATATGCCAGGTTCTGAGGCACCTGCCGAGTTAACCTTTTATTTACCTCAGTGGAAGGCCTTTTGTGGTGCCGAAATTCTGTCTCATGTAATGCACAATGTGCTGACTTTACGGGGCGCGAAAGTCCGCGACGCACTCCTTTGGAGCAATTACATTGGTGAATCTATTGATCGGCTCGATGATGTAGAGATTTTCTTTAATAGTCACCATTGGCCTACTTGGGGCCATGATCGCATTATTACGCAAATGCAGCAGCAACAAGATATGTACAAATTTACTCACGATCAAACTGTGCGGTTAGCCAATTTGGGCTATACCCCTCGAGAAATCGCTGAAAAGTTGGAGTTGCCCGAGAGTTTGGCAAAGAATTTCCATGTCCGTGGTTACTACGGGACGTTAAGTCACAACAGTAAAGCGGTGTATCAGCATTATTTTGGTTGGTATGACGGCAACCCTGCAAATTTGAACCCATTACCGCCAGAACAGTCTGCACAGCGTTACGTAGACTTTATGGGCGGTTCTACGGCTATTTTACAGCGTGCAGGTCAGTCTATGGAGCAGGGAGACTATCGATGGGTGGGAGAGGTTCTCAATCATGTGGTATTTGCTGAGCCAGACAATGTGCCCGCGCGTGAAATGTTGGCCGAGGCTTATCGTCAGATGGGGTATCAAGCCGAGTCTGGTCCATGGAGAGATATTTATTTGTCTGGAGCGGCGGAACTGATTGCCGGAAAGGTAAAAGAGCAATTTTTAAAAGTGAATTCCAAAGCTTTTCTTCAAGAAGTCCCCTTGTTAGAGTTTATGAAGGCACTGTCGGTTAACCTAGATGCAGAAAAAGCAGCAGGCAAGGCCATTACGCTAAATGTACTGTTTACTGAACGCGAGCAAAATTTTGTGCTGACGATAAGAAACTCCGTTATGTACTACCAAGATGAACCCTTTGATAGCACTGCGGATGCCAGTATCAGAATAACGCAGGCAATGTTCGTTGATCTACTGGTGGGTGAAGTGGGTATTACTGACATCATTACCTCCGACCAATTATCGATTGAAGGGAGCACATTGAAGCTACTGACGTTTTTCTCATTACTAGGTGAGTCTAATGATGACTTTAATATTGTCTTGCCCTGACGTGCTTTAGTTAAAAAGCGAGAGTTGACTACTGTCTGTTTTGGGCGCGGTTGGTTTTGTCCGACGCTGACGGCTGCCTAGTTTGTCAAAGATTTGATTCGCCTCTTGGCGATAGTCCGCTTGGGCGAGAGCCGCACTTAGGCCCTTGCGCGCCGCTTTGATGGCAGAGGCGTGTTCTACTATAGGCCTTGGATAGTCTTCACCAATCCGGCAACTGGCTCTCTGCTGCAGCGCGGCGCTCATTTTCCAAGGTTCATGAATCCACATGTCCGATACCTGTCTCAATTCAGGAACCCACTGGCGGATGAACTGTCCATTGGGATCCTGATCTTGGGATTGCTTGATAGGGTTATAAATACGCGTTGTATTGATCCCGGTCACTCCGGATTGCATTTGCAACTGACTGTAGTGAATACCAGGTTCATAATCGGTAAATACTCGGGCCAAATGGTAGCCGGTTTTCCGCCAATCTAACCACAGGTGGTAACTGGCAAAAGACACTAACATTGCACGCATGCGAAAGGTAATCCATCCCCGATGAACAAGACTACGCATGCAGGCATCAATAAGAGGATAGCCTGTGCGTCCCTCGGCCCAGGCTTGATAATAGTGGGCTGTCTGACTATGAGTCTGGCGTATTCCCTCATAGGCGCTGTGCATACACTCAAATTCAATACTTGGCTGGTCTTCAAGTTTTTGCATGAAATGACAGCGCCACGCTAAACGATTATTAAATGCAGAAAAACTCCGTTTCTGGTCACCGTGCTGTCCAAAGGAGGGTGTTTGTGCAAAAGCCTGTGCGGCTTTCACTACCTCACGCACTGATAGCGAACCCCAGGTGAGATGCCCAGAGAGTCTGGAGCAGTAGTAATCTGAGCGTGCCGGATTTGAAATATTCTGAACATAGTAGACTGACCGACGGGCCAGGAAACTGTCCAGTGTTTTTATCGCTGCTCGGCGCCCGCCGCGTTGAACTGTGCCTAAGATTGTATCGCCAAACATAGGATGATCTACAGGCGGTATTTCACCGATACTCTCAGCGACTAGGGGAGCTATGCTGTTAGGCGATGGGATAACTGGTTTTGCCATACGGGCGTTGCGTATTTGTGACCAATGATCGCGACTTTTTAGCCGTCTTACCACGCCGTTATGAGGAAACTCATGGAGAGTAATATTATTGCTTGTACACCACTCAATGACTTTTTTGTCCCTCTGGAAGGTCCAATTATTGCCACATTCTTCATGGGAAAAAATCCCCTTGATACTATATTTGCTAGCGATGCGTTGAAAAACATCACACATTTCACCCTCTCGTACCACCAGCGGTTGACCAAGAGCCTCTGTGTCCTCTCGAAGGTCTGTAAGACAATCACGAATGAAAGACCAGTGTCGACGCGAGGCGAAATCTTGTTGCCAATATTCTGGTTCAATGACATAAAGCGGTAAAACAGATAACCCGTCAGCTACTGCATGCGCGAGGGGTGCGTGGTCAGTAACTCGCAAGTCGCGCTTAAACCAAACAATGTGAATGGGTTGTTTCATTTTATATAAATACTATGGTTAGCCTGTATTAGTTCTTGAACAATGTTGCTGTTGGAACCTATCTAATTTAATGTTCTAGCATTGTGAGGGAAGCCGTTAAAGTTACCTCGACAGACCGTGTTCAATGTACGAATTGATAGACTTATTGGCTTAGTCCTTGGCACTGTTTTTTCCTAACATTCACTAATGTGCAGATAGTGAGTTATTAGTATCAAAGTTTGAGCAGTCTTCTTGGTCAGTTGGACGTGCTAAGCTCACGTTTTTCATTGATCCTAGAGATATTGGATGTTGTTTACAGCCATCCTGATATTATTGAATGCGCTGTAGTGGGTGTTCCTGATGCTAAAACGGGTGAGGCGGTTAAGCTGTTTGTGGTGTCTACCAATCCAGAGTTAACCGAGCAGGCTTTGATAGGTTTTTGTCGTGAGCAACTAACTGCATACAATGTACCTCGGTTGATACAATTTGCGGATGATCTACCGAAATCACCAGTGGGTAAAATTTTGAGGCGAGAATTGCGTGACCATTAAGAAAACACAAGAGCTGAATACACAGTTTGTCCAATCTAATGGCATACGTATGGCCTACGAAGAGTTTGGTGATGCTGATGCCCCGGTTGTCTTGCTAGTTGCCGGTCTTTATAACCAGCTGATTCGGTGGCCCTTGGAATTTTGCGATTTATTGGTGGAGCGGGGTTTTAGAGTTATCCGTTTTGACAATAGAGACATTGGGCTCACTGATAAAATGGAAGGTGAGATAGCCCCGAGTTTTCTCAGGTTAGGGCTTAATTCTTTGTTGGGTATTCCCGTGAAAGTACCTTACACACTCAATGATATGGCCGCTGATACGGTAGGCTTGCTCGATGCACTTGATATTAAAGCGGCGCATATTGTCGGTATGTCTATGGGTGGGATGATCAGTCAGTTGGTGGCTGGACTGTATCCAGATAGAGTACTTTCCCTAACGTCTATTATGTCTAAAACAGGGGCTTTTGGTAAAGGTGGAGCCTCTCTTGCAGTTGCTAGGCAAATGGTAAAGCCTATTCCCAAAGGTACCTCCGTTTTGGATAACTCGGTGATGACGCGGCAGATGTTCGGTAGCCCAGCTTACCCAGAATCAGATGAGGAGGTTGCCATAGCGGTTAAGTCTGAGTTTAAACGGTCCAACAACCCGGCCGGTTACCTTCGACAGATGGCCGCTATCCGTTCAGCGCCTAATCGCAATAATTTGCTCAGTGAGCTCAAAATGCCAGTACTGATAATCCATGGTAAACAAGACACGCTCGTCGATGTGAGCGGGGGCATAGAGACTAAAAAGCAGATATCTCATGCAAAGTTAGTGCTTTTTGAGGGTATGGGCCACACATTGCCACAGCCTTTGTTGGCCGAGTTTGCGGATCTCATAAAGCAGACTGCAGACTCTGTACGCACTATTACGTCGTGAAGCAGCGGTTACGGAAATGATTAGATGCCGCCAAATTTAGGTTTTAACCCTAGTTTGGCGGCGCTTAGTTTGACTAATCTTGACTGATGGAGATCGAGATTTTACCGAAGTGTTTGTTGTCTATTTGATGTTGAAATGCGTCTCCCAGTTGGGCTAGATCAAACGTATCACTGATAATAGGTCGAATAGACGTGGAGTCTAAATAATCGAGCATAGCCAATTGCGTTTGCTGATTAGCCATAGCAACACCACTCAGACGAATCTGTTTCATAAAGATGCGTGGAAGAATAATTTCACTGACCGATGGCCCACTCAAAACACCGATGAGTGCAATGTGCCCGCCGAGCTTTACGGCACGAACCGATTCTCCAAATGTACCGCCGCCGCCCACTTCAATAACGTGGTCAACGCCTAATCCACCGGTCTTGGCAAGCACTGCTTTGCCCCACTGCGGCTCATCTTTGTAGTTAATGACTTCATCCGCACCCAAGGCCAGCAATTTTTTAAGTTTCTCATCAGACGAGGAGGTGGCAATAACTTTTGCACCCATAGACTTTGCTAGTTGCAGCGCGAAGATCGAAACGCCACCAGTACCTTGTACTAGGACCGTTTCGCCGGCTTGCAGTTTGCCATCGTTAACTAATGCGCGCCATGCGGTTAATCCCGCACAGGGTAATGTGGCAGCCTCAGCCATAGTCCAGTCTTTTGGGGTGCGGGTTATAGACTTTTCAGATATGGCGATATATTCGGTTGAGTAGCCGTCTTCGTTATCACCAATGAAACTCAGTAATTGATACTGTGGTGGTCCCTCAATCCAATTTGGATAACAGCAACTCATGACTGAATCACCGACTTTCCATCGCGTTACACCATCACCGACAGCGACGATTTCTCCAGCACAGTCGGATAGAACTACGCGCCCGTCATCGGTTGGAATTTGGCCAAGAGCAACTAATAGATCATGATAATTTAGGCTACTTGCAGCCACTTTGATAACCACTTGATCTGGCTTAGCGATAGGCTTGTTGGCCTCAACCAAGGTTAGGTTTTTTAGTCCGCCAGGGCTGGCTAATTGAATTTGTCTCATGGGCGTAATCCTTTAAGTACGTGATTATTTGGCTCGGACCAAATTCTCACATTTTATGACTAAGGATACAAAGTAATAATCCATGTATTTAGGATATTTTAGATGTGATGGCGGTTTTATACGGCCAAAGAGGGGCAAACCAATAGAGAATAGATAAAGACTACTTTACTGAATAGTGATTCATCAAGGGTATGGGTCTAAAAGCAGTGCGACTAGCATGTCAGCGTGAGTTTCTATTACCGATTCTTGGCGGCAGTCAAAGCCAAACAAGAGTGAGCACTCGTGTTCAAATGAAAATATTGTGGCGCTACTACTCAGCATTACGTAGTACCAGTGTGCAAACTCTCGAGGCGTTAAGGTGAGCGCTTTTGTTACATACTTTTCTAGATAGACGCTTCCGGGCTTGATATGTTCGTTCACCAGATACTCAATGCGCCAAGATTTTTGACGGGCCTCTTGGGCCATCAGTCGGTTTATTTCAGGATATCGAGCGGCCATACGCACATGGAAGCGGATTATCATCGCCACACCTTCTCGCCTGGACATGTCTGGAAGCAAGGTGGCATGCATTTTTCGTTGCTCTTTTATCTGGTTGAAAACATTGTCAGCAACGGCTTTCCAAAAAAGTTCTTTGTTACCAAAATGATAAACGAGCATCCCGCGTTTTACATTGGATGCGAGCTCAATGTTACGGACGGGAGTGGCGGCATAGCCATCTTCAGCAAACATCGGTGTTGCAGCACTAATCATCCGAGCCCTTGCCAATTCGGTTCTTGCTTGCGGTCGACGAATGCTCGGCTCGGCGGTTACTCTGGAACTTGGTACCATAACTTTATCCATATTCGATGGGCTTACTATTACTATAGTTAAGCATGACGATATTTGCATAGCTAATTTGAGTTGATCTAAGCTTATGCAAAAAGTAACAGATAACCCATCCTGCAGAGTAAGACTGTAGCGTCTTATGATTCTACTTAAATAGGTTTTAAGAGAACGGTTTGCCAACCACTGTTCAACGTAAAGCGGAGTGACTGAATCGGTCCCAAGCCTTCGATGTTGACAAGATTGGTTTGCCTTTTCCATACAGATTGCAGTGCATCTGCAAATATCTCGATTGCAGAGGCTGAGGGGGCTAGGGCGGCTTCCTGATACACCCAAAAGAACTTACCGTCCACTTCATGGCCGATATTATGAGTGACGATAGGCACCTGCTCACTGGTTCGTAGTGCGAAATGTTCTTGAATGTACTGACTAAAACGAGACTGAGTACTGACATCGTTTATGATGTCAGCGCTGGTGCCAAAAAGCTCGGTGAGAGCGTGTTCAGAATCATGTATGTTGAATCTATGACTAATCTCAAGAAAACCAGTGTTTTTGTTTGCGAGTATTACCGTAATACTAGTTTTTTGTTCATGTGAATCTGCATTGCCGCTAGTTAGAGTTGCAACGAAAATACAGATCACAGCCAAAAATTTAGGTATAAAAATCACTTTTTATTAAGCTTTATTTTCGGATCTTTCAGTTCAGTTGTCACGTCATGCATGATGTCGCGGCGCACTAGATCTTTACTCTTCTTAGCCTTATAGGCATCAATTCTAGAAGGAATAATTTTCCGTGGGTAGTGATTGTTGTGCACGTTGACGTCAGCGGTCTCCCAGCCGGGATCAACCGTTACAGCGCTCAGTTTATTATCGGTTACAATTAACTTTTTCACTTTATGTGGAGCTCGACGCCATATCTCAGCGGGAATATACCGATCTTCTATCTCGCCATTTTCATAGGTAAGTTGCAGAAGGATAGGCATAACCAGACCACCCAAATTTGAAAACTCTAAAACATAATAGTGCTTATCTTCTCTGACGGCTCTTTCTAATGCTGCACGTTCCCATGGCTCAAGATCAACGAGCATTTGCTGATATTTATTGCGTTCTTTGTTGGTCACTGTAAAACGATCATTCTGATCATAAAAATCACTGACATCGGCGTTTTTATCAACCCATAACTCAGTCCCCCGAGCCTTATTGCGATCTACAAATAAAGAGGCTGGCTTGTCGTTTTCTTCATCACGTCGCCGAGCGTAATCGATATCAGGATCTTTGGTATCCAGCCGCAGTTCAGACACCTTATCGAGTGAAATATCGACATGATCCGTTGTGTAAAACCAACCGTGCCAAAACCAGTCAAGATCTACTCCAGAGGCTTCTTCCATAGTGCGGAAAAAATCTGAAGGCGTAGGGCGTTTGTATTTCCAGCGCTGTGCATATTCCTTGAACGCAAAGTCAAACAACTCACGACCCATGACTACCTCGCGCAGAATATTTAATGCTGCGGCTGGTTTAGTGTAGGCATTAGGACCCAAGCGCAGCACACTGTCTGACTGGGTCATGATAGGTACTTGGACGGTTGATTTCATATAATCAGTAATGTCTCGCGGCTCAACACCCCATGGCATCGTTGGATCCCACTCACGACCGGCGACACCATCAAGAAAGCTATTGAGTCCTTCGTCCATCCATGTCCACTGACGCTCGTCAGAGTTAACGATCATGGGGAAATAGATATGGCCAATTTCGTGTATGACTACACCAATTAGAAAGCGTTTTTCGGCTTGAGTGTAGGTACGTGTCCCATCTTCGTGCCAGGTAGTTCGCGGACCATTAAAGGTGATCATTGGATATTCCATACCACCGACAGGTCCATTAACACTCTGCGCTACAGGGTAGGGGTAGTCAAAAGAATATCGTGAGTAAACATCCATAGTATGGATAACTGACTCAGTTGAATATTTTGCCCATAAGTCGCCGCCTTCTTTTGGAAAAAAGGACATAGCCATGACCAGTGGCTGCTCGTCGCCACCCTGTTGATGACCTTTGGCATCCCACATGAATTTTCGTGATGAGGACCAGGCGAAATCTCTGACATTATTGGCTTTGAAGCGCCACGTTTGACTTGCTGTACTTGCGGTCTTCTCTTTCTCCAGGGCTTCTTCAGCAGTCACTATGTAAACCGGCCTAGGGGCTTTTTCGGCAGCGACCAAACGCTCTCTTTGTTGTTTAGTGAGGACTTTTTTAGGATTTTGTAAAACGCCCGTCGCAGCGACAATATGATCATCAGGTACAGTTAGACTAACATCGTAATTACCAAATTCTAGTGTAAATTCACCGCGCCCTAAAAATTCTTTATTGTGCCAAGCTTCGTAGTCGGAGTAGGCCGATACACGCGGAAACCACTGGGCTAACAGGAATATATCATTGCCACCTTCTCGAGCGTCGTCGGGAAAGTGTTCATATCCCGCTCTTGCTGAAACTGCATCCTCTTCTAAAATATTGAATTGGAAGTTCATGTTGATCTGCGTTGATTGCCCAGGTTTTAGTGGCTTTGGAAGATCAATGCGCATCTGTGCGCCTACAATAATATGGGGCAATGACGCATTGTTACTATCCGTTACATCACTGATTAGGTAGCCTGGCTGGTTATCTGCATAGTACTGTTGCCGTCTCAACTCACCAAAGCTAATGCCGGCGGGAGCATCTCCGTCATTTGACTTAGTGCCCGGTCCACGGCGTCCAATTCCAGCAAAATCACCGGACATTTCTGCCATTGAGTCAGACTTGAAGCGATTTTGCTCTAGCTGAAGCCAAAGGTATTTGAGCGTTTCCGGAGAATTATTGCTGTAGCTAATTTCTTGGCTTGCGCTTAACCGTCGGTTGGCCTCGTCGAGTACCGCGGTTATTTTGTAGTCGACTTCTTGTTGCCAATAGTCATGCCCCGGTTCACCCGAGGCAGTTCGGTAGCTATTAGGTGTCGGCAATATTTCCTCTAACTGCCGGAACTTATCGACAAAGTCACCCTTTGTCTGGAGCACCGCGTCGGCCTGCGCTATCGTGGAGAGAAGTGCAAATGTTAGTGCGAATACTTTAGAGCTCAAGTTTATTTCCTCACAAGAATCAAAAACGTTATTTTATCTAAACCTAGTTATTGCGGAATAATCAATTAGAGTTAATTTGCCGCGTGTAATGTGCTGTTAAGCTCGACAGCTGTTTTGTTAGTTAAGCACTCAACCGCTCCAGTTACCGAGTTGCGCCGGAACAGGAGATCACTCTGCCCTGATAGATCTCTCGCTTTACTTTTTCCGCTGACCTGTTTGTGGTCATCTAGGAGGGTGACAATGGTGCCGCCAGTCACATAGAGGCCGGCTTCAATGGTGCACCGATCTCCGAGTGAGATACCGGCACCGGCATTAGCACCTAATAGACATTTCTCGCCCAACGAAATGACTTCGGTACCTCCGCCAGAAAGGGTCCCCATTATTGATGCACCACCGCCGATATCTGAGCCAGCATCACAAAATACACCAGCAGAAATTCGCCCTTCAACCATGTTAGGCCCCTGAGTACCGGCATTAAAGTTAATGAATCCCTCATGCATTACCGTGGTTCCTTCACCCACATAGGCACCCAATCGGACTCGACTAGTGTCGGCTATACGCACGCCAGTTGGCACGATGTAGTCGACCATTTTGGGGAATTTGTCCACACAGTCTACGTGCAGAGGAGTCCCCTGGATACGCGCAGCTAAGACACGATCAGGAAGCTCTTTAATGTCAATGGCACCGACGTTGGTCCATGCTATATTTTTTAACACGCCAAAGATGCCCGATATATTCGTTTGGTGCGGCTTGACTAACCTGTGTGACAGTAAGTGCAACTTGAGATAACCCTGAGGGACAGACAAAGGAGCCGCGTCAGTTGACAGCATTATGGCGACCACCGGCTTGCTTGAGGCTTTTAATGCGGTAACAGTTTGGGCTAGCTGGTTATAGCCATTTTGACGAAGAGCGCTAATAAGTGCCGCAAGAGCCTCCTGCGAGGGTTCTATGTCACCATTGTGGGATCCTAGGCACGCTACAACAATAGCTGCTAATTCGTCAGAGGGTGCGAGCATGGGTTCGGGATAAAAAACCTCTAGCCATTCTCCGGTGTTGTTTTTAGTACCGATGCCAATGCCAAACGCGTAAAGATTATTCATAAGATCGTTATTTTCCTGTTGGTTTTACTTAAAGATGGACTGGTAGTGATCGGGCTTAAAGCCGATAGTAATAATGCCGTCGTTATCAAGAATAGGGCGTTTAATCATGGCAGGATTAGCCAGTAACAGTGCGGCTACATTATCACAGGTGGTGCTTTGCTGAATACTAAGATCGAGCTTGCGCCAGGTGGTGCCTCGACGATTCAATACCGCTTCCCAGCCTGCGCTGTCAATCCATTGGTTTATTTGGTCAATGGTTAGGCCGTGAGCCCTGACATCATGAAAACTATGCTCAACTTCTTGTTCATTTAACCAAAGACGGGCTTTTTTTACGGTATCACAGTTTTTGATGCCAAATAGGATAGTCATGGGTAAGGAGTTGCTCTAATTTTGGCCTGCAATAGTAGCAAAAGTTATGCGTCATATCCGCAAATAAGAGTAGCCTTTGAGTCGTTCTGAAATTGAGCACAAAAAAAAGCCCCTCATGGGGAGGGGCTTTTGGCGTATTACAATCTTTAAATTTAGAATGCAAACTTCAATCTAACATAAGCCATACGACCTCGTGCATCGTGCTGACGCGAGTCATAACTAAAGTTAGCTGAATCCCATACCAACGGTGGCTCTTCATCAGTTAAGTTCAAAACACCCATAGTGATTTGTGTATCCACAGAAGACATTGTTAACTGATAGTTATATTGAGCATCCCAGGTAAGATGGCTGTCGATGTTACTAGAGTAGCCTGCTGGAGGAGCTGCTCGTGTAGTCTCATAAGCACTAATATAACGTGCGGTTACAGACGCTTGGTGAGCTCCAGTTTCCCAACGTAATGACGCATTAGCTTTTGTATCAGGCAACGATCGTGCAAAGTTGTCATGGTTAAAGAGACCAACTACATCCGTTACTTGGCCATTGACCGGAATTTCATAGCTCAAGTAATGACTTAGATCGACAGTCAAGCCGAGGTCACCTAGGCTGCTCTCAGGGAAGTCATAGGCCACTTCAATATCAATTCCATCGGCATTTACGGAGGAGGCATTAAAGTAATTAGTGGTGATACCGAATAGTGTGCCGCCCTCAGTACGTTTTATATCAGATTGACTTGGATCAGCAACGACTTTACCTTGCGCGCTTTCAATCGTAATTAAGTCCGTGTAATCCACAGCCCAGTAGTCTAGCGTTACCTGCAAGTTATCAGTTGCCGTCCAAACTGCACCAAGGTTGATGTTGTCTGCTTCTTCGGCCTTGAGATTAGCATTAGCATTTTGCGCAACACGAATGAACGCGGTGCCACCTTTAGCAGTTCCGTCAGCATTGAAGTCTTGAATACCCTGAAGACTCACTTGACTGGCGTAAAGCTGTGCAAGGGAGGCTTCGCGATAAGAGGTGGACGCAGATGCACGCAATATTAAGTTATCTGTGGCTTCAAAGCGCATAGAAATCTTAGGGTCAAAGGTAGAGCCTGAGTCAAGATTTTCATATCGCCCGGCGAATCCAATATCCAAAGAATCAGTAATGCTGCGCTGGAATTCTGCGAACACAGCCCATGCTGTTCTGGCTTCATCAACGTTAACACCGCCACCTAAGAATAGGAGATCCGCTGGTTTTGTTAAGTTGCCTTCAGCATCGAATTCAACGCGGCTGATATCATTGCGATTGACCTCTAACGATTCGTCTCGTACCTGAACACCCGATGCGAAATCAAATCCACCGATTTCACCGTCTACAACGAAGTCGAAAACGGTTAGTGCTGTATCAGTAGCGGTTTCCTGCTGAACAGATATGTGGTCGATTAGCGCCTGGCTATTCGCCAGGGGGTCAAATAGATTAAAGCTCTCATTGCCATTCGGCCCACCAGTTCCTGCTATGGCAGCTGTAAATCTGGAGGTGCTGGTGTCCGGTTGAACGCCATAGCCATCATAGTTACTATGAGTCAAAGCAGTGTTGAAGTGATAGTCACCAAAATCACCATCGAGTTCGAATGCTGCTCTGAAGTGCGTGTTGTCACGGGTTGCCAATGGTGAGTCAAAGGCTGAGCCAAGAGGGCGGCCTAACCACAATACTGGTACGCCAAATGGATTTCCCGCTTGACCAGGCATTATGGCGCGAGACGGACTCAAGTAGGATAATGCAGGATAGCTGGGAGACTGGGGGTTATCCAGAACCTCAACATTAGCCCACATGGCTTCAGCATTGAGTTCCATACCGTTGTCGAGATCATGCTGCAGGCTACCGAAAAGGTGTGTGCGCTTCTCTTCATTGACGATATTGAATCTTGGCCCGTATTTAAAGCCACATCGCTCGCCACTTGCTTGCGGAATAAGGATACCACCATTTTCGACACAGCCAGCATCGGCAACATTTTCAAACGGAGTATAGGTACCGGCATAGGGACCAGATTCAACGGTAGATGGACCGAATAGGAGAAAGGAATTGCCCAGACCAGAATTCGCATTTTCAATTAGTGTGGGGCGATCCGCACCGCTCAAATTTGAGCGATCCATGTATTGAGCTGCAACGACAATGTTAGTTCTTTCGTCAGCCCAACCTTGCAAGAAGCTGATTTGGGTGTCTGTTTGACTGTCTGAGGTGGTTGATTGTTGAAATACGCCAATCTCAGTTCCCTCAAAATCGCTTCTAGTAATATAGTTTACTACTCCCGCAATGGCATCAGATCCATAGACTGCAGCAGCACCTTCTTTAAGAACTTCTACACGCTCTATCGCAATAGCAGGAATCATACTAGTGTCGACAAAGCTAGATCCATCATTAGCTATGGCTGCGGCCAATGTGTTACGGCGACCATTTACGAGTACGAGCGTTGAACCCAGCCCAAGTCCCCTTAAATTAACATTACTTGTGCCCTGCGTAGAGCCAGAAGTAAATGAGTCAGGTACGTTCTCTGCACCAGAGTTGGCCGTCATGTTTCTAGTAATGTCGGAGATAGACATAGCACCCATTTGGTCAATATTATCTCTGTCAACAACGACTATTGGTGATGCTCCGTCTTTTGCGCTCGACTTTAAATAGGAACCAGTGACTAGCACTTCCTCTATCTTGGTGTCTGCGGCTTCTTGAGATACTGCGAATGAACTTGCTGTGATTAACGGAATTAATGCTAATGATGGTAGCTTTTTAAACTTCATAGACTGCCCCTGGTTTTTTAAATCGATTTATTTTTGTAAACATTCCTACTGTGCACATGTAAAAGTAGAAGTACAGGTGGACCATAATATAATGACTATTCACTGCGCAAGTACTTATTGCTTTTTGAAAGGAAATACGACAGATGTTGTAGTAAGTGTCAATATAGTTTGCATGCAGTATTAATCTTTAAACCCATATTGTCATCCACTCCATCATTAAAATCTAAACGTTATGCCTAGTTTATTTATCAATCTGTTGAAATATCCGTTTTGAAGAATAGGAGAGGAGCGGTGAAATTATTCACCTCGGTCTAGGGTTTTTTAGCAGTAAATGGGTTTTTTCGTTTGGGATAGCAGGTTGTGCAGATATCGCAGACACGGCCATCACAGCCACGCGCCGAGCAGAATTCACGACCGTAAAATATAATTTGTAAGTGAAGGCTATTCCAATGGTCTCGATGGAAAAGTTGCTTTAGATCACGCTCTGTCTGGGTGACATTTTTACCTTTGGTAAGCCCCCAACGCTGCGCAAGGCGATGAATGTGCGTGTCCACTGGAAAGGCAGGGTGCCCAAACCCCTGGGACATAACCACTCCGGCGGTTTTATGACCTACGCCCGGGAGACTCTCTAAATCCTCAAAATTAGAGGGCACTATGCCATCAAACTGGTCGACAAGAATTTTTGATAATCTTGAAATTGCTGAAGATTTTTGCGGGGCTAGCCCGCAGGGCCGCACTACCTTGTAGATACTTTCGACTGGCACATGTTGCATATCAAATGGATTATCTGCTAGTTCAAAGAGGGCCGGCGTGACTTTATTGACGCGCTCATCTGTGCATTGGGCGCTTAAAAGCACTGCGACCAACAGCGAGAAGTTATCTTTGTGGTCAAGCGGCACTGGGGTTTCTGGGTACAATGCAGTTAATCGTTCTAAAATAAACGCGGCACGTTCTTTTTTGAGCATCAGTTATTGACCTTGGAATCCGGTAGAGAGCGAATAAACTGCTTGATACGCAACGCCGCTTCTACGCATTCTTGTGTATTAGCCACGAGGGCCATGCGCACACGATTTTGACCTGGATTACCCATGGCAGTAGGTCTTGATAAAAATTGACCGGGTAAAAGTGTGACATTTTGTTGTGCAAAAAGCTGTTGTGCAAAATCTACATCATCGATAGAGGTTTTAGGCCACAGATAAAAGCTCGCGTGGGGTTCTGGAAAATCCATGCAGGTTCCTAATATCTCGGTAACAGCGCCAAACTTATGTCGATATAACGCTCTATTTTCAATCGTATGGTTTTCATCTTTCCATGCCGCTATAGATGCTTTTTGCACCGGTATCGACATACTGCAGCCATGATAGGTTCTGTAGCTAAAAAAGTGTTCGATTAGCGATTGATCTCCGGCCACAAAGCCTGAGCGTAATCCAGGTAAATTTGATCGCTTAGAGAGGCTGTGAAAAACCACACAGCGCGCATAGTCATGACGACCTAATTGCTGACAGGCCTGTAAAAGTCCAGGTGGTGGTGTTGATTCGTTAAGATAAACTTCGGAGTAACATTCGTCGCTGGCGACGACAAAATCATAACGGTCGGCTAGCTCAATAGCGTATTGCATTTGCTCTAGGCTCATTACTGCGCCGGTCGGGTTACCCGGAGAGCAGAGCTGCAGTAATTGGCAGCGTTGCCATATTTCTTCGGGTACTGCTGAGAGATCTGGGATAAACCCTTGGCTGGGGTCGCAATCAAGGTAGTGAGGTTGAGCGCCCGCTAATAAGGCAGCGCCTTCATAAATTTGATAAAAAGGGTTGGGTGCAACCACCAGCGGTTGAGCGTCCGAGTCCTCGTTGGAGATTGTTGCCTGGGTAAAAGCGAAAATAGCTTCTCGGGTGCCGCAGACAGGTAGTACTTGATGCTCGCAATTGATGCTGCCGGGCTCCAAATTAAAGCGATCCTCCAGCCAGCCACTAATCGTTTCTCGAAGCTCTCTAGTCCCTCTTGTCGTAGGGTATTGATCGATGCTCTGAATGTTATTGATCAAGGCTTGCTTAACAAATTCTGGAGCAGGATGCTTAGGCTCGCCGATAGATAGTGAGATATGGCTCAAATGAGCGGGAGGGGTAATGCCCGACTTTAAATGAGCTAGCCGCTCAAATGGGTAGGGGTGTAATTTACTTAAATAACTATTCATGCGCTCAGTGCCGTATTTTCATTTGCTGGAGTTCATTTCCTTGGGCATCTTCGCGATTGCGTGCATCTAATTCGTTACAAATGGTTTGCTGTAACTCGTGGTTGAATACAGTATCAGTCAGCGGTTGATGATTAGAATCGGTGAGATGAAAAACGTCTTCGACTCTTTCGCCTAGGGTAGCGATTTTAGCGTTATATACATTGATTTCATAGCGTAAAAATATGCTAGCAATATGAGCTAAAAGACCGGGTCGGTCTGGCGTTATAACCTCAAGAATAGTTGCGTTAGAGTCATTGTCATTACGCAATGATACGACCGTTTTGAGGGCAAAGTGCTTTAATTGCCTAGACGTTCGACGCTGTATATCCATGGTTGCTTTTTTAGGCTGTGCGATCTCCTGCGTTAAGCTGGTAATAATTTTTTTACACAGGTTCACATTCTTTCCTAAGGGTTCACCCTCGTCGTCTAAAACGTAAAAAACATCGAATGCACGCCCATCACTGGTGGTCTGCAGTCTAGCGTCTTGAATGTTAAGCTGCAATTTGTCGAGTACGGCTGCAATAATGGAGAATATGCTTTGTTTGTCTTTGGTATGCACAAATATCTGAGTGGCAATGGGTACTTCTACCCCGAGATCTCTTATCAGAATCACAGGTTCATTAGCATCAGGGTTGTTGAAGATAGCCTCTGTGAATCCAGCGATATCATCCGCGCGCTCACGTAAGAAAAGTTCATCATCTACATCATGCCATATTTGTAGGGCTTCGCTTTGAGATATACCCTTGGTCTCAAGTCGTTGCAAAACGGCCGTTTTTGCCGAGGCTACCCAGGTGGCTTTTTTGGATGGAGCGCTAAGTCCTTCTTGCAGCACACGTTTTGTCTCAAAATATAAATTGTGCATCAAAGAACCTTTCCAGTCCGTCCATAGCTTCGGGTTAGTAGCATTAATGTCAGCAACTGTTAGTAGGTAAAGGTGTTCTAAATGCATGACATCGCCGACATTGTTAGCAAATTTGTAGATAACGTCGGGGTCAGAGGTGTCTTGTCGCTGGGAAACGGTAGACATTAGTAAGTGGTTCTCGACTAACCAATGTAAGAGTTCTATTTCTTCAGGTTGCATAACGTGACGTTCGGCAAAAGCGACGATATCAATCGCACCAAGTTTGGAGTGATCACCGCCTCGTCCCTTAGCTACATCATGATAGAGCGCGGCTATAATAATCAGCTCGGGTTTGGCTAAATTTTTATAAATGTGTGAGGCAATAGGGAACAGCTTACTCATCTCCGGGCGAACGAACCGTCGAAGGTTTTTAACTACTTGCAGAGTGTGCACATCCACAGGATATATATGGAACAGGTCATGCTGTGTCTGCCCAACAATGCGCCCGAACTCAGGGAGATACTTGCCAAGAATGCCATAACGATTCATCCGCTGTAGCTGAAAAGAAAGCTTAAAAGGCACACGAAGCAGGCGCATAAATAGTTGTTTATTGGCAGGGTCCGAACGAAAATCGTCATTGATTAAATTTCTATGCAGCCGAATTTGACGAATGGTGGCTGCCCGAATGCCTAAAATATTATCATTCTCGCCAAGAATTACGAATAGCTCGAGCAATGCTGAGGGCTGCTTGATGAACACTGATTCGTCTACTGTGTCTAAGTAGTTGTCTCGGACAAGAAATCGGTCATTAATGACAGCAACCTTTTTTGTTTTTCCTTTTCGATAAATGGCTTCGTCAAGATATTGCAGCAGTACATCGTTGAGTTCCCGGATGGACAGAACGACTTGGTAGTAGCGCTGCATAAATTTTTCAACGCCTAATTTACCCTCACTGTCTGAGTAATCGAGCATCGTCGCAAGCTGTCGCTGATAGTCAAACAGCAGTCGCTCCTCTGGCCGCCCCGCAATCAGGTGCAGACCATATCGGACACGCCATAAAAATTCTTCATCCCGGCGAAGCGTCAGGTATTCTTCTTCACTGAGAAATCCTTTTTGAACCAGCTGGGAGCGACGATGCACGTCAAAGTGGCGCTTGGCAGTCCAGTTGGCAAGCTGTATATCTCGTAATCCACCGGGTGCCTCTTTGACGTTCGGCTCGAGGTTGTACTCGGTATCATCATGTTTATGGTGGCGGGCAATCTGTTCATCGATTTTCCCACGGTAAAAATCTGCCGAAGCCCATATTTTATTGGGGCCGGTTTTTTTAAGCATCGCAAGCCTAATATTCATGTCGCCGCAGATAAGCCGAGTTTCCATCAGGTTTGTTGCAATAGTAATGTCGCGCTTTGCTTCACTAACGCACTGGGCCAGCGATCTAACGCTATGACCAATTTTTAACTGAATATCCCAAAGAAAGGTTAAAAATTGTTCAATGCTCTTTTTATGCCGAGCGGCATGGTCTGCCCTCATTAAAATTAAAAGATCAATATCTGAGTGCGGGTGCAATTCCCCACGCCCATAACCACCGACCGCTAGGAGGCATATGTCGTCATCCCAGTCGAACTGTAGCCAGGCTAAGGAAATCAATAGGTCAGCGAAGCGAGCCGATTCATTGACTAAAGTATGGATGTCTTCGCCTTCGTGAAAACGATTGTTAAAATGTGCCCTTGATGCGTCGATGGCATTACGAAATACTTTTATTGGTTCTTGTGCTTCTAGATCAAGAAGAAAACGCTTTTGATCGAAAAAAAGCGGCGCATTGAGCATCGTATTTTGGGGTGGCACCAACGATTTGGTGGGCATTAGTGACACGGTAGTAAGCTCCAGATTAAAATGATTCTTCTTGGCGACCAGTAAAAATTTCACAGCCATTGGCTGTTACTGCCATTGTATGTTCCCATTGGGAGGAGAGTCGACCATCTCTGGTTTCAACCGTCCAGCCGTCCGGTTTCAGTTTGGTCGTAAACTTCCCTGCATTAACCATCGGTTCTATCGTAAAGGTCATGCCCTCTTTAAGTTCCATTCCAGTGCCAGGTCTCCCGTAATGCACTATTTGTGGTTCTTCGTGGAATTCTGTACCGATACCATGCCCACAATAATCGCGTACGACTGAGTAGTAATTCTTTTCTGCATGATCTTGAATCACATGCCCGATATCCCCGAGACGGACGCCTGGCCCCACTAACTCAATAGCCTTATAAAGACATTCTTGGCTAACTTTTAATAAGCGTTCTGCATGGGGTGCTACTGGACCCACGCAGTACATTTTGCTGGTATCGCCATACCAACCATCTTTAATGACGGTTACATCGATATTAATCACGTCACCTGACTTTAGAATCTTTTTATCCGAGGGAATCCCGTGGCAAATTACCTGATTGATTGATGTGCATATTGATTTTGGGAACCCGTTGTAGCCGAGACATGCTGGAATTGCTTTTTGCACATTAACAATATGATGGTGACAAATCTGGTCGAGCTGTTCTGTGCTTACACCGGCAATTACGTGCTCTTCTATTAGTTCAAGGACCTCCGCAGCCATACGGCCTGCGATGCGCATTTTAACGAAATCATCCTTGCTGCGTAGCTTGATTGTCATGTGGTCTCCATAGCCCAGTTTTGTAGGCTGTTATTGTACTCATCTTATGGCGCTTGAGGGAATGTTCAGCGTTTTTTTATCAGTTGATCAAAAGTAGTCGGCATCCCAAGTAATTATGTAGCGCCGCCACAGACGGAAACTACGATAAGAGTTACTTTTTTCTTTAACTCGAGGCTACCATATGGTATAAAGCGCGCCGTTGTGGGAATGAACTCACAGCAAATTTAATGTTACATAAACGACACACACATTCCGACACGAAGGTCTGGGTGCTTGCATAGCGCGGTTACTGCTTTGCGAGTTGATCTTTGGGGGATGTGGAGGCTCAACCCCAAGAGGAAAAATTATGTCTATTGTCAGTATGCGCGATATGTTGCAGGCTGGTGTGCACTTTGGCCACCAAACCCGCTTCTGGAACCCCAAAATGAGTCAGTTTATTTTCGGCTCACGTAATAAAGTACACGTCATTAATTTAGAGCACACAGTTCCAGCTTTTAACGAAGCCTTGGAAATCTTGCGTGTTGAAGCCGCAAAGGGTAACCAGATATTGTTTGTGGGAACCAAGAGAGCTGCGCAGAAAATTATTAAAGAGCAAGCTGAGCGCTGTGATATGCCTTATGTTAGTCATCGTTGGTTGGGTGGTATGTTAACCAACTACAAGACTATCAGAGCATCTATCCGTCGTTTCCGAGATCTAGAAGCTCAGGAAAGTAACGGTACGTTCGACAAGCTAAACAAAAAAGAAGTGCTAACGCGAACCCGCATGAAAGACAAGCTCGAGAATTCTATCGGTGGTATTAAGGATATGAATGGCTTGCCTGATATTTTATTTGTGGTTGATGTTGATCACGAGCGTATTGCGATCAATGAAGCCAACAAGCTAGGTATCCCTGTGGTCGGTATTGTTGATTCCAATAGTAATCCCGATGGTGTTGATTACATCATTCCAGGGAATGATGATTCTATTCGCGCGATCAAACTTTATGCTGCGTCCATCGCAGATGCAGTGCTAGAAGGAAAAGCGCAGTCTGCTGCTATCACTAGCAAAGATGAGTTTGTAGAAGAGGCGGCAGTTGAGCCAGAAGTCAAAGCCGAAGCAGAAGCAGAAGTCGAAGCAGAAGCAGAAGTCGAAGTAGAGGTTGTTGCTGAGGTTGTTGCTGAAGCGCCAAAGGCTGACGAAGCGGTATAGCTTTTAGTGAGCACATGGTTATCTAAAGGGGGTTTTGCCCCCTTTATTTTAAATGAAAAAACGATTTTGAGAGGCATATGATGTCACAGGTAACATCAGCATTAGTAAAAGATCTGCGTGAACGCACAGGTCTAGGAATGATGGAATGTAAGAGAGCTCTGGTTGAGGCCGGCGCTGATATAGACAAGGCCATTGAAGAGTTGCGTAAATCTAGTGGTATGAAGGCGGCTAAAAAAGCCGGTCGCACAGCGGCCGACGGACTTGTTTCTGTAAAGGTTGACGGTGGTTTTGGTGTTGTTGTTGAGATTAATAGTGAGACTGATTTTGTTGCGCGAGATGAAGGTTTTCAGGGTTTCGTACAGACTGTAGTCGACGCTGCGTTTGATTCAAAGCAAACTGACATGGCAGCATTGATGTCCGGTGAATTAGAATCGTTGAGAGAAGCTCTTGTGCAAAAAATTGGCGAGAATATTTCACCACGTAGGGTGTCTAATATCGATGCGACTGTGGTGGGCGGATATGTTCACAGTAATAATAGAATCGCTGTTATAGTGGGGTTAAGCGGCGGTGATGAAGCGCTTGCAAAAGATGTGGCCATGCATGTAGCTGCGGTCAATCCAACAGTTGTGAGTTCAGACCAGATGTCCGCTGAGGTGGTTGCTGCTGAGAAAGAGATTTATGCGGCTCAGGCTCGTGAGAGTGGTAAGCCAGAAGAAATTATTGAGAAGATGATTGCGGGCCGAGTTAGTAAGTTTTTAAAGGAAAGCAGTCTTGTTGACCAACCTTTTGTTAAAGACCCTGACATAACTGTTGGTAAGTTGGTCAAAGCAGCAGGCGCAGAAGTAGTATCATTTGTTCGCTACGAAGTTGGCGAGGGAATTGAGGTTGAAGAGGTTGATTTTGCAGCCGAGGTTGCCGCGCAAGTTAAGGGTGCTAGCTAACCAATATTAGGAATCGTTATGTCAGTTTCTGGTAGTCAAAAGCAGTATAAGAGAATTCTTCTCAAGCTTAGTGGAGAGGAATTGATGGGCAGTGAGGGCTTTGGTATTGACCCCAAAGTTCTTGACCGTATGGCGCTAGAAATTGGCCAGCTGGTTGGTATCGGCGTGCAGGTAGGGCTTGTCATTGGTGGTGGTAATTTGTTCCGTGGTGCTGCGCTTAATGAGGCCGGCATGGACCGGGTTACTGGCGACCACATGGGTATGCTAGCGACAGTGATGAATGCTCTGGCAATGCGAGATGCTTTAGAGCGGACCAATATATCCTCTCAAGTTATGTCCTCTATCCCAATGAGCGGTGTTGTAGAGCACTACGACCGCCGTCGTGCGATTCGCTACTTGAAAGACGGTGATGTGGTCATTTTTGCGGCCGGCACGGGCAATCCCTTTTTTACAACCGATTCCGCGGCTTGTTTGCGCGGTATTGAAATCAACGCAGAGGTCGTTCTCAAAGCGACTAAAGTTGATGGGGTTTATAGTGCTGACCCAATGCTTGATCCCAACGCAGAGCTCTACTCAAGCCTGACCTATGATGAAATTCTGGATAAAAAACTCGGCGTAATGGATTTGACTGCGATCTGTCTGTGTCGCGAGCATAAAATGCCATTACGGGTTTTTCGAATGTCTAAGCAGGGCGCTTTATTAAACCTTGTTGTCGGCGGCGATGAAGGCACGCTGATAGAAGAACAGTGAGAGATTAAACGATGATTGAAGAACTCAAGAGTGATGCAGAAGCGCGGATGACTAAGTCTTTGGACGCTCTGGCTAATGCTTTTAATAAGATCCGTACCGGACGAGCTCACTCAAGCTTGCTTAATGGGATATCTGTCGACTATTACGGTGTTGATACGCCGTTATCTCAGGCGGCATCTATTGTTGTTGAAGACTCTCGGACTTTGTCGGTTACCCCTTGGGAAAGGTCCTTAGTTCCCGATATTGAGAAAGCTATAATGAAGTCGGACTTAGGGTTGAATCCATCCACTGCCGGAACCGTAATACGGATACCTCTGCCTGCTCTCACTGAAGAAACTCGCAAGACCTACGGGAAACAGGCTAAGGCAGAAGCTGAAAATGCGAGGGTCTCTATTCGTAATATTCGCAGAGATATTCTGTCAGTCGTAAAAGACTTGTTAAAAGAAAAAGATATCAGTGAAGATGAAGAGCGGAAAGCTAATGATGATATTCAGAAAATAACTGATCGTTTCGTTGGTCGAATAGACGAGTCTTTGGTCGCTAAAGAAAAAGATCTGATGGAGATTTAATCTCTTCATCAGACCACACAAAGTGGGCTAAGATATGAACGTGATAGAGCGCTTCTTTGGCTACTATGGTATCGATGCTCTTACAGGGTTCTTGTTGACTGGTTTTAAACATTACAGTGTTTATAGGTTAGGTGTTTAGATGCTTAAACTGAGAATAATAACTGCAGTTTGTATGGCATCATTATTTGTGGCGATGTTATTTCTATTGCCCTCTGTTTGGTTTGCTATAGCAATTCTTCCGCTTGTTGCACTGGGTTGTTGGGAGTGGTCTAAGCTAATTAAAGTCAACTCTGCAGCCGCCAGAGTTGCTTACATTATTTCTTTAGCCGCTATTCTCATCGGGTTAGGTGCATGGGTGGGGCTACCCGATAATTTCCAGCCACAAAGAGCTTACAATGTAATGCTTGGGATCGTAGCTTTGTGGGCGGTCATCTTCTTATGGATTCAAGGCTATCCTTCTAGTGCAATTTTGTGGTCTCCGCAACCGATTTTAGCACTACTGGGCTTGTTGCTTTTAGCGGCTACCTGGTTGTCTATTGTTTCTATTTTGCTGGGCGATCATGCGCAGTTGGGTTTACTGTTAGGGATCGTAATCGTTGTTTTGGCGGACGTCGGTGGTTTTATTGCAGGTAAGCTATTTGGTAAACATAAACTAGCGCCACTGGTAAGTCCGGGTAAAACTTGGGAAGGTTTTATTGGGGCAATGGCGTTGCAGATACTCTTGATTGCCGTGTTAGTAGTGTATGTTCCGGTGGAGATCTCAGCGTTAAAATGGTCGTTGCTGGTTTTTCCCGTGGCTCTGTATTCAATTGTCGGGGATTTGTTTGAAAGTATGGTCAAGCGCCATAGTGGTGTTAAGGACAGTGGCTCATTACTACCCGGCCATGGAGGTGTTTTAGATCGTATTGACGGTGTCATGGCCGCGCTTCCCTTGTATGCAATTCTGCTGGGGGCCTTTACACTTTGAGCACACAGTGGATAACAATATTAGGTGCAACAGGGTCTATTGGCCTGAGTACCCTCGATGTGGTGACTCGTCACCCTCAGAGATACAGTGTTTTTGCGCTCACCGGTATGACTAAAATTCAGCTGTTGGCTGAGCAATGTCAAAAGCATCGACCAAAGTATGCAGTGGTTATGGATAACGATTCGGCGCAGCAGCTAAATGCTCTTTTAAAGCCTTTTGATGTCCCGACTCAAGTACTTGTTGGCGTAGACGCGCTGTGCGAGGTTTCGCGCGACAGTCAGGTAGATATAGTCATGGCTGCCATTGTTGGCGCCGCTGGACTTGTGCCCACATTAGCCGCTGTAAAGGCCAACAAAAAGGTGTTACTGGCGAATAAAGAAGCCTTAGTAATGGCAGGGCATCTTTTTATGGAGGCCCTAAAGGATTCGACGGCTGTGCTGTTACCGATTGATAGTGAGCACAATGCGATCTTTCAATGTTTGCCGCAAAATAAGAATGATTTGTCTGCGGTGGGAGTCAGTAAACTTTTATTGTCGGCTTCCGGGGGGCCCTTCCGGGGTTGGACGACTGATCAGATGAAGGACGTTACGCCGGAACAGGCATGTGCGCATCCAAATTGGAGTATGGGTAACAAGATATCTGTTGATTCCGCAACTCTAATGAACAAGGGGTTAGAGTTGATCGAAGCCTGCTGGCTTTTTGACATGCAGGAAAGCCAGATCGAGATTGTGGTTCATCCGCAAAGTATTATTCACTCGCTTGTTCAGTATGTAGATGGGTCAGTGATTGCCCAGCTAGGCAATCCAGACATGCGTACGCCAATTGCTCATGCACTTGCATGGCCCGACAGAATCGATTCAGGGGTTAAAAATTTAGATTTGTTTGATGTTTCTCGCCTCGACTTTGAAAGACCAAATTTTAATGATTTCCCATGCTTGAGTCAGGCCTGTGAGGCGGCGCGAATTGGTCGTGATGCCCCAGCAGTGTTAAATGCAGCTAATGAAATAGCGGTTCAGGCTTTTTTGGGTAGGCGTATTGGGTTTACTCAAATCGCCGATGTTGTAAAAGAGACCATGTCTGTTACTACATTTAATGAACCTGAGTCACTTACTGCAGTCCAAGAGTCAGATCTCAAAGCCCGCAGTCTTGCTGCTGATTATATTTTAAGGATAACGTCTTAGATGTTCGATACCGTTTTAACTATTTTTTACACGTTTATAGCACTAGGTACGTTAGTGACCTTTCATGAATTCGGCCATTTTTGGGTCGCACGCCGTTGTGGTGTGCGCGTAGAACAGTTTTCTATTGGATTTGGGAAGGCACTTTTTAAGTGGCATGACAAGCACGGGACCGAGTTCATCTTCGCTATGCTGCCTCTTGGTGGTTATGTAAGAATGCTTGATCAGCGGGCTGGTGACGTCGCCCCCGAAGATGTCCCGTTTGCCTTTAACACTAAAACACCCTTGCAGCGTTTGGCCATAATTAGTGCGGGCCCTATGGCTAATTTTTTATTGGCTGGAGTTATTTTCTGGTTTATTTTTTTAGGCGGCGAACGCGGATTATCGCCTGTGATTGGCGACGTTGAGCCGGCATCAATCGCCGAGCAGTCTGGTTTTGAATCAGGTATGAAAATTGTCGATATTGCCGGTCAGCAGACTGATTCATGGGCAGAGGTGTCCCGGGTGCTATTTGATTTTATTGGGACCAGTGGCGAGATTCCTTTTTTAGTGACTTATTCTGATAGCTCTATTCGCTACGAACTACGTGTCAGTGTCCAGGACTGGCTAGCTGATGAAGAAGCACCCATGCCCCTTAGAACCATTGGTCTGTATCCTCCATTTGTAATCGACTCATTGTTAGTCGCGGCGGTTGTTGACTCTGCGCCTGGCGATCAATCGGGTTTGCGAACAGGCGATCAGCTGGTCGCCGTCAATGATGCACCTATAGTGTCTACCAGCGCGTTTATTGAGCAGGTTTCTAACAGCTCTGGTCAGCGACTCAAGCTAAGTATTCAGAGGCTCGATGAGAGTGGAAGTTCTCGTGATATTGATATTTATGCCACTCCAGAAAGCGTAATAAGAGAGGGTAAATCGGTAGGTCAGTTAGGTATCCAGTTATCTTCCAGCGTGACCTATCCGGAGTCTTTAGTTACCGAGATTGATTACGGGCTGATCAGTGCCATTCCGCGCGCGATCGAAGAGGTTGTTGTTAACTGTATTTTCGTCGTTAAGTCAGTGGGTAAATTAGTGACCGGTAACCTCAGTCCTAAAAACTTAAGCGGGCCAATCACTATTGCAAAAGTTGCTGGCGATACGGCACGCGCAGGCTTCGATAATTTTATTCGCTTTGTGGCTATTCTGAGTATAATGCTTGGCGTGATGAATCTAATGCCAGTCCCAGTGCTAGACGGAGGACATATTGTATTCATCCTAATTGAAGTAATGAAAGGCTCGCCAGTTTCTGAACGGATTCAGCTTGTTGGTTACAAAGCAGGGTTTGCAATGCTAATAAGTTTGATGATATTCGCCACATTTAATGATCTCATGCGTCCATTTTGAGCTCTCTTACGCCGATTAATTACTAGGGTTATTGATGTTAATGAAGCAACTACTAACTGGCTTGATTCTATTCATAGTAATCGCCTCTTCTGGGTCTCATGCTGATGATTTTAAGGTTCTAGATATACGTATCGAGGGCCTTCAGCGTGTTTCTGCGGGAACTGTTTTCGCTGCGCTACCCCTAAGTGTTGGAGATATGGCAGATGATATAGCCGTTCGTGAAGCGACCAGGTCACTCTTTCGTACGGGTTATTTTGCAGACGTCATAATGGCTAGAGAGAATGGTATCTTAGTGGTTGGGTTGATTGAACGACCAGCAGTTACCGAGATCAATATTGAAGGTAACAAGGCTATTGAGACCGACCAATTAATGGATGCACTTCGCGATAATGGCTTAGCCGAGGGTCAAATATTCCGTCAGGTTATTTTGGAAGGCATGAGTCAAGAGTTGCAGAGGCAGTATGTGTCCCAGGGACGTTACGGCGCACTGGTTCAAACTGAAGTGAAGCAGCTGCCGCGTAATCGTGTTGCCGTCAACATAGATATCGATGAGGGAGACGTCGCCAAGATTCGGCACATTAATATTGTGGGTAACAGCAACTTTGCAGAGCCTGTTTTACTTGATCAATTTGAACAGAACAAAACTGGCTGGTTGTCTTGGATTACCAGCGATGACAAGTACTCTAGAGAAAAGCTTTCTGCAGACCTCGAGACCCTTGAAAGCTGGTACTTAGACAGAGGGTATCTGAAATTTGAAGTGCTTAGTACTCAGGTCTCGGTCAGTCCTGATAAAGAATCCGTATTCATTACTGTGAATGTAAATGAGGGTGATGTTTACACGATTAGTGAGATAGAACTGGCGGGTGATCTCATCATCCCAGAGGCCCAGGCCAGAATGCTCGTACTATTGCGCGAAGGGGTTATATTTTCTCAGGCACTGATGACTGCGTCTAGTGACTACATAACCAGGCGTTTAGGCAACGAGGGTTATACGTTTGCTGAGGTCGAAGGTTATCCTCAAATTGACGAAGATGCTAAGACAGCGACTGTAACCTTCTTAGTTAAGCCGGGTATGCGAGCCTATGTAAGACGAATTGAATTTCGAGGAAACACCAAGACAGCCGATTCTGTTTTGAGGCGTGAGATGCGCCAAATGGAGGGAGGCTCTGCGAATAACGCTCTTATTGATATGTCTAAAGTGCGATTGGAGCGCGTCGGTTTCTTTAAAGAGGTATCGGTAGAGAATATTCCGGTGGCGGGGACTAATGACCAGATCGATGTGGTTTACACCGTTGAAGAGCAGCCGTCCGGTTCAGTCGGAGCCAACCTTGGTTATTCTCAAGGTTATGGCTTACAGTTAGGTGCCAACCTTACTGAAAATAACTTTTTTGGTACGGGTAAGCAGGTGGGTGTTGGTATCAACAAGAGCGCCTACCAAAGTTCACTCAACTTTAGCTACTCTGAGCCTTACTTTACGGTGGATGGTGTTAGCGCGGGCTACAGTATTTATGCGCGTGAGACCGACTATAGTAAGCTTAGGTTGCAACCGTTTTCTCAGAATACTAAGGGAGCTAGCGTTACTTGGAGTTACCCCGTTTCCGAAGTCCAGCGTATTGGGTTTGGCTTCACTTTTGAGCATTTAGAGCTAAACTTAGGTGATTACACTAGCTCCCCGGTGATTGAAGAGTTTGTTGCGGCCAATGGTGATTGGTTCCGTTCGGTTAATTTTAACGTTAATTGGGTCAAATCTACGTTAAATAGAGGGATCTTTGCCACTCGCGGTACCTCTCAGCGCCTTAGCGCCGATGTGGCAATGCCTGGGTCTGGATTGGAGTATTTCAAACTAACTTATAAGGCGAGTCATTTGCGCGGCCTTACAAGAGATTTTACGCTTAAGTTAAAGGCTGACCTTGGTTATGGTGAGAGTTTTGGAGACACGAGTCAGATGCCGTTTTTCAAGAACTTTTATGCAGGTGGTTTGGGATCGGTTAGGGGTTATGAGAAATACTCACTTGGCCCTCAAAATAGTCTTTCTCAGGGTTACTCAAGTTCAAGAGCACGTCCTGTCGGTGGTAATGTTCAGGTAGTATTAGGCGCAGAAGTATTATTCCCTCTACCGTTTATTAAAGACCAGCGGTCAGTGCAATCAGCGATATTTTTTGATGCAGGTAATGTTTTTAATACCAAATGTGGTCCTCTTGAGGTAAATTGTTATAGCCCTGAAGAGGGTGAGCTGCGTTACTCGGTCGGTCTTGGTGCAACTTGGTTAAGCGGTTTTGGTCCAATCACATTTAGTGTAGCCAAACCTCTTAATTCAGATGAGACCGATCAAACAGAAGTTTTCCAGTTTTCGCTGGGAAATCAATTTTAATTAAATCTTAGGTTTGGAGAAGTGTAGTGAGTAATTTGAAAGGGTTCGTTTTACTGTTGGTTGGTGTACTTGGTTTTTCATCGGTGGTAGTGGCTGCAGAAGACAAGATTGCTATCTTGGACGTTCAGCAGGCTATGTTTGCCTCTGATTATGCGCAGTCCAGAGTCAAGCAGTCTATCGAAAGTGCTGATTTTGTTGCGTTGAAAGCCAAAGCTGAGGGTTCTGCGGCCGATCTACAAGCCATGTCCAAAGAAGCTGAAGCAAAACGTCTAACCTGGTCTGCAGAGCAGGCTGGTAGTCACCAGAAACGAATGTCCTATGCAAAAGCAGACTATGATCTTGCTGTGCAAAAAATTCAAGGTGAGCAAAAGCAGTTACAGCAACAAGTACTTCAAGATTTATCGCCGATTTTTCAACAGGCACTTTCAGAAGTAATAAAAGAAGAGGGTGTTACCTTGTTACTTAGAGCTGAATCAGTTTTGTCCGCGAGTGCTGAGAATAATCTCACTGCTAAGGTGGTTGACCGACTAAACCAAAAGACCAACGCAGTTAACGAAGACAAGTAATGGCCCTTTATGAGTGTCACTTTTTCGCTTGGTGAAATAGCCGCTTACCTCGATGCCGAGGTCAGGGGAGACTCTGAGCTAAGAATAACTGGCCTAAGTACTCTGCAAGACGCAGGTGACGGCCAGTTAGCGTTTTTAGCGAACCCTAAATATACGAAACAGCTAGTCACTACCAAGGCAAGCGCTGTGATTCTTGCGCCTGATCATGCGGAAGGTTTCTCCGGTAGCTGCTTAATTATCTCTCAACCTTATCTGGCGTATGCACGCATTTCCAGCTGGTTCGATAATTCGCCTATAAACCGAGCAGCTGTTCATCCAAGTGCCGTGATAGATCCTACCGCAGTACTGGGTGATGATGTTTATATCGGACCTAATGTAGTTGTTGAAATGAATGCCTGTATTGGCTCAGGTTGCCATATTGCGGCGAATAGTTTTATCGGAGCAAGATCGTCTATTGGTGCTAATGGTTATATAGCCGCTAACGTTTCAATTTACCATGACGTGAGAATTGGCCGAAAAGTACGTATTCACAGCAGTAGCGTGATTGGTGGGGACGGTTTTGGTATAGCGCCGAGGCCAGATGGCAGTTGGGAAAAAATCTATCAAATTGGTGGGGTGGTTATAGGAGACGATGTTGAGATTGGCTCCTGTACAACCATTGATAGGGCGGCGCTATCTGATACCGTTCTTGGTGATGGCGTTAAAATTGATAATCATGTTCAGATCGCCCACAACGCAGTGGTCGGCGATCATACCGCTATTGCGTCGTATTCTGGTCTCGCAGGTAGTGCCAAAATAGGTCGTTATTGCATCATGGGTGGCGATGTATGTATCGTTGGACATGTCACTGTGTGTGACAATGTTCAGCTTACTGCACGTACGCTAGTGACTAAGTCAATATCCACACCGGGATCTTACTCCTCTGGCTCTATGCCCTTGATGAATACCACTGAATGGCGAAAAAATTCTGTACGAATTGGACAGTTAGATGCACTAGCACGGCGTGTCAAAAAGCTAGAGCAATAGGTTTTGTTACATATTTGACGATCTACGCAGAACTGCAATTAGGTCGTCCACAGTAAAACGCAACTGGGAAAGTCTATGAATGTTAATGAAATAATGGGTTTGCTACCACACAGATACCCCATGCTACTCGTAGATCGAGTTGTTGATTACGTTGCCAATGAGCGGATTCTGGCCTATAAAAACATTACGGTTAATGAAGAGGTGTTTAACGGTCATTTTCCGGGTGCGCCGATTTTCCCTGGGGTTATGACTATAGAAGCTCTCGCTCAAGCTTCCGGTATTTTAGGGTTTTTGTCGACGGGTAGTACCGCAGATGACGGAAAACTCTATTTGTTTGCAGGGGTTGATAAAGTTAGATTTAAGCGACCCGTTGTGCCCGGTGATAAGCTTATGTTGTCTTCTGAAGTTGAGGCGGTAAAGCGTAACATTTGGCGCTTTAAGACTGTTGCGACGGTAGATGGTGAGGTTGCCTGCGCAGCCACTCTTTTATGTGCTTATAGAGACAGAGAAAAATTCCAGTGATTCATCCAAGTGCTGTTATTGATGCTACCGCGATAATCGGCAAGGACGTTACCGTTGGTCCGTGGACGACTATTGGGCCCGACGTAGAGATTGGTGATGGTTGTAATATAGCATCGCATGTAGTCATTAAAGGACCAACGGTAATAGGTAGTGGTAATACGATCTACCAATTTTCTAGTGTCGGAGAAGACACGCCAGATCTAAAATATAAAGGTGAGCCTACTCGCCTCGTTATCGGTGATAACAACACGATCAGAGAAGGTGTTACGATTCATCGAGGCACCGTTCAGGACAACGGGGAAACTCGAATAGGTAGTGACAATCTTTTGATGGCCTATGTGCATGTCGGACATGACTGTATTATTGGTAATCATGTTGTTATGACAAATAACGCAGCAGTGGCGGGGCATGTGGTGGTAGGGGATTGGTCAATTTTATCCGGTTTTGCGATGATACATCAGTATGTAAGCTTAGGTGCTCATTGCTTTATTGGGCCAGCGGCTTTTGTGTATCACGATGTGCCGGCTTGTGTGACTGTATCCGGTAGCCCGGCAGAGCCGCGCACAATTAATCGCGAAGGGCTAAAGCGGCGCAATTTTTCATCCGAACAAATTGCTATGGCGAATAAAGCCTACAAGATCTTATATCGACGTGGCCTGCGTCTGGAGGAAGCTATTAGCGCTATTGCTGAACTTGGCAATGACCCAATGATAACAATGTTTGTTGATTCTGTTGAGCGCTCGACTCGCGGCATCATTCGCTAGCTTATGAGCTCTAACAGCCCTATTTTTGCCCTGATTGCCGGAGAGATGTCTGGAGATTTACTGGGCGCTGATTTAATGCGCGGTTTGCGAAAAATATTTCCGGATGCAATTTTTGAAGGTATTGGTGGGCCAAAAATGCAGGCCGAGGGCTTCCATTCCCTCTTTGAAATGGAGCGGTTATCGGTTATGGGTTTGATCGAACCCTTGAAGCGCCTTCCAGAGTTACTTCATATCCGAAGGGCAATCGTAAGTCGTTATAGATCGGCGCCACCTACAGTGTTTATCGGCATTGATTCTCCGGATTTTAATACCCCTATAGAGTTAAAATTACGTCGCACTGGTATTAAAACGGTACATTACGTAAGTCCCTCTGTTTGGGCCTGGCGTCAGGGACGGATTAAAACCATTAAAAAAGCGGTTGATCTGATGTTGACACTATTACCGTTTGAGGCAGAATTTTATAAACAGCATGATGTTCCTGTTTGTTTCGTCGGCCATCCGTTAGCCAGTCAGATTCCGTTACAGCCGGATACTGACTCAGCAAAAAAGCAGTTACAACTTGATAGCCATAAACCTGTCTTGTGTGTCATGCCTGGCAGTAGAGCCGGCGAAGTAGCACTGTTAGCCGATTTGTTTTTAGAGGTAGCAGAGCGTATAGAGCAAGCAGTGAATGGTCTGCAGATAATTATTCCTGCGGCGAATGATGCTAGATACGACCAGCTAAAACATATTTTATTACGTCATGAGCATCTCAATGTAACTCTACTACTTCAGCAGTCCCATCTTGCTATGGAGAGTGCTGATGCCATTCTATTGGCTTCTGGCACGACTGCGCTAGAAGGCATGTTGTTTAAAAAACCAATGGTAGTGAGTTATCGGCTAGGCGCACTGACTTATGCCTTGGTATCACCGTTTATTAAAACACCTTTTGTGTCTATTCCTAATCTCTTAGCGGGTGAAATGTTAGTTCCTGAGTTAATACAGAGTGCTGCGACCCTAGAGGCGCTGGCAGCAGCAGTAATTAACGCGCTTGATGCCGATAAAAACCAGGCTTTGATCGCTAGATTCGATAGCATGCATGAAGTACTCGCCGTTGACTCTGCGGCTCTTGGGGCTGAGGCTATTCGTAAGTTGCTAGTCTTATGACTCCTTGGGTTAGACCAATCGGGATTCTATGCCTAGCTGGCGTTGATGAGGTGGGCAGAGGTCCGCTGGCCGGTGATGTGGTGACCGCCGCGGTTATATTGCCTGAAAATCATCAAATTGAGGGCCTTGCCGATTCTAAAGTGTTGAGCGCGAGGCAGCGGGAGAATGTCTACGAAGATATTGTTGGCCAAGCACAGTGTTGGGCGGTGGGTAGGGCGTCTGTGGAGGAGATCGATCGCTTCAATATTTTACAAGCGACCTTGATGGCTATGCGTCGTGCCGTACTCAGTTTGGATCTGAAGCCTGACTATGTCGTCGTTGATGGTAACCGATTACCGCAATGGGAATATGCTAGTGAAGCTGTTGTTAAGGGTGATGGGCGCGTCGAGGTCATAAGCGCCGCCTCGATTATTGCCAAGGTCGTGCGAGATGCAGAAATGTTAGCTCTGGATAGTCAGTATCCAGGTTATGGGTTTGCTGCAAACAAGGGCTATGGAACACCACAGCATCTTGAAGCGTTACAAAGATTGGGGCCAACGCCTATTCATCGTCGTTCATTTGCGCCGGTCAGTAATGGGCTCAACAGTGAGCAAGCGCCATTGTTTTGAGTTATTTTTGATGATTTTACTAGCGCCGCGGCTACTGGCTATCTATTTGTAAATAGATAGCCACTGTAATGGCAAAAAATGCTACTAAGAACTTGAGTTACACACCGACAACCATTACATTCATTTAATAGCATGATAATTTTTTACTTGGAGAATATCGTTTGAAATACGCTGAAATTACTGGATGGGGCAGCTACGTTCCTCCTATCCTTATGACTAACGATGATATGAGCCAAGTAATAGACACAAACGATGAGTGGATATTTTCCCGTTCAGGTATAAAGCAGCGCCACTATTCCCATGTTTCAACTGGAAAGATGGCATGGTTGGCGTGTGAGCGCGCCCTAGATGCGGCTGGAGTAAATGCTGAGGATGTCGACTTAATTATTTTAGGGTCCACTAGCCCCGAAGAAATTTGTCCCAATACTGCGAGCTATATTAAAAACGAGCTTGGCGCCACAAAGGCGGCTGCTTTTGACTTGAACTCTGCCTGTACCAGTTGGTTTTATGGCGTAAACGTTGCCACTGATATGATCCGAGCTGGATCGATTAAAAAAGCTCTTGTAGTGGGTTCGGAGCGAATTTCCTTGGCTATGGATTGGCAGAAACGAGAATCATGTTTTCTATTTGGCGATGGCGCTGGCGCTGTTTTGCTAGAAGCCTCAGAAGAGAAGGCTGGCCTAGTCTCTTCACATATAAGTTGTATTCCGGACAGTCGCGAATGCCTTCACTTACCGAGTTGGGGCATGTCGCCGCTTCATTTTACCGATGATATTTTTATATCGCTAAACTTTGAGGGTCAGGAGATCTTCAAGAGTGCGGTCAAAGGCATGAGTGACTCTATTGCTAATGTCCTTGAGCGTGAGGGACTTACGCCGGACGATATTGACTTGTTCATTCCGCATCAAGCGAATATTAGAATTATTCAAGCACTGGCAAAGCGGCTCAATTTCTCAATGGATAAGATTGTTGTTCGGATAGACGAATACGCGAATACCTCTGCGGCCTCAATCCCATTAGCACTCTGCGATGCCATAGCCGATGGAACGGTGAAGCCCGGAATGACAATCCTAACGGCGACATTTGGTGCTGGCCTGACCTGCGGTGCTGGTATCATTAAGTGGGGCGACAGAGTTAGTCCGGCGAAGATCAGTGATAAAGATATCCCTGATTTCGAAGGAACCGTTTTCGACCTAATGGCCGATAGTTTTGCCCATTATGGCGTTGATGCTAAACATCTTTTAACCAAGGCATAAACATGCCTTCCAAATTTGTTCATTTAAGACTTCATTCGGAGTACTCACTAGTTGATGGTCTGGTGAGAATAAAACCGCTTGCGTCAAAGGTTGCCGAGTTAGGCATGCCTGCCGTGGCATTAACAGACTTTAATAACTTTTTTGGTCTCGTAAAATTCTACAAAGCGGCCCAGGGTGCGGGTGTCAAACCTATACTGGGTGCTGAAGTGCTAGTACTCGATGAGTCTGGCGAGGGAGCTTTAACGCAACTGGTACTGTTAGTGATGGACCAGGTTGGCTATAAAAACCTGACCCGCCTTATTTCCAAAGCTTATCAAGAGGGTCAGCGACAGGCTGTTCCGACAGTTAGGCTGTCTTGGCTAGAAACACTAGGAGATGGTCTGATTGCTCTCTCTGGAGGTCGACTTGGTGATGTTGGCGTGGCGTTAGTATCTGGACGCAATGTTGATGCACAGACCTCTCTAACCCGTCTGATGCAGTTGTTCCCAGAAAGGTTCTATCTGGAGTTGCAGCGCACAGGTCGTCATGATGAAGAGGACTATATTCATTCTGCCGTCTCGCTTGCGGCTAGTAATAATTGCCCAGTTGTAGCCACCAATGATGTGCGTTTTATTGATAGGAGCGAATTTGAGGCGCATGAGGCGCGTGTCTGTATTTATGAAGGTAGAAGTCTTGATGATCCGCGTCGTGAGCGTCGTTATTCAGAGCAGCAATTTCTCCGAACTAGTGATGAGATGTCTGAGTTATTTGCCGATATTCCGGAGGCTCTCGAAAATACGCTAGAGATTGCTAAACGGTGCAATCTTGATCTTAGGTTGGGCGAATACTTTCTTCCGGACTATCCTATTCCTGATGGCAAGAGTATTGATGAATTTTTTATAGATGTGTCTACCGCCGGCTTAGCCGAACGTTTGAACGCCTTATTTGACCCATTGTCATCGGACTTTAAAGATAAGCATACTCTTTACACCGCGCGTTTAAAGTTTGAGCTGGACATTATTATTGAGATGGGTTTTCCAGGTTATTTTTTAATCGTTATGGATTTTATTCGTTGGGCTAAGTCAAATGATATTCCAGTGGGGCCAGGAAGGGGTTCTGGCGCCGGTTCACTGGTTGCCTATGCCTTAAAAATTACAGATTTAGACCCTATTGAGTATGACCTTCTTTTTGAGCGATTTCTTAATCCGGAGCGTGTTTCAATGCCCGATTTCGACATCGATTTTTGTATGGAAGGGCGTGACCGAGTCATTGCCTATGTTGCTGAGCAGTATGGTCGTGATGCAGTCTCTCAAATCGTGACTTTCGGTACCATGGCGGCGAAGGCTGTGGTTCGAGATGTCGCTCGTGTGCAGGGTAAGTCCTATGGTTTGGCCGATAAGCTATCTAAACTGATACCGTTTGAAGTGGGTATGACGCTTGAGAAAGCGGTTGAACAAGAAGAGGACCTCAGTCTATTTCTTAAGGCGGATGACGAAGCGGCTGAGATATGGTCAATGGCGCTACAGCTTGAGGGTGTGGCAAGAAATTGCGGAAAACACGCCGGTGGTGTAGTCATCGCACCAACTCAGATAACCGATTTTGCCCCCATCTATTGCGACGAGCATGGCTCAGGGGTGGTGACGCAGTTCGATAAGAATGATGTAGAAGATGCCGGATTGGTCAAGTTTGATTTCCTAGGGTTACGCACCTTGACGATCATCGATTGGGCCGTAAAGATGATCAACAAAAAGCGCTCAGAGGGAGATGAAGAGCCTCTGATTCTAGAAAAAATACCCCTCGATGACGCTGCTACTTACGGGCTGATGCAGCGAGCAGAGACAACTGCTGTATTCCAACTTGAATCCCGTGGGATGAAGGAATTAATTCGCAAGTTGGGGCCAGATCGATTTGAAGATATCATCGCACTAGTGGCGCTATTCCGCCCCGGGCCATTGCAATCAGGAATGGTCGATGATTTTATTAATCGTAAAAAGGGCCGTGCAGAAGTTAGTTATCCCCACCCACAATATCAGCACGAATGTCTAAAGCCCGCACTTGAACCTACTTATGGGGTCATCCTTTACCAAGAACAGGTCATGCAAATTGCTCAAGAAATGGGCGGTTATACCTTAGGTGGAGCTGACCTTTTACGCCGTGCGATGGGTAAAAAGAACGCCGCCGAGATGGCAAAGCAGCGTGATTTATTCGTTGAGGGCGCTATAGCAAAAGGATTTGCCAACAACCTGGCCTCCAATGTTTTTGATTTAATGGAAAAGTTTGCTGGCTATGGATTTAACAAATCTCACTCAGCAGCTTATGCCTTAGTGGCTTACCAAACTGGTTGGCTAAAGACTCACTATCCTGCCGAATTTATGGCCGCGACTATTTCCTCCGATATGGATAAGACGGATAAAGTGGTCACCTTCATTGATGAATGTCGGGCAATGAATCTAGACTTGTTACCGCCGGATGTCAATTATGGGCAGTTTCAGTTCAGTGTTGATCCGCAGGGTAGTGTAATTTATGGCTTAGGCGCCATTAAAGGACTCGGGGAGGGTCCTGTCGGCGCTATTATATTGGCTCGCGATGAAGGTGGTGCATTTACTGATTTGTTTGATTTCTGCGCGCGTGTTGATGGGCGAAAGGTTAACAAACGTGGCTTGGAGGCAATGATTCGTGCCGGCGCCTTTGATGAAATAGGACCGAAGGGTGAAATAGGATATCGAAGGGCTGTCATGCTCGCCTGCATGGATGAGGCGGTTAAATTAGCCGAGCAGCATGCGCGTAACAAAGTGAGTGGTATGGGTGACCTATTTGGTGAGTCGGTCGTTGATAGTGCGCCAGAGATTAATTACAACGCCTATTCAGCTTCTCGCACTCTGTCTGTTAGAGAGCGTCTTAACGGTGAGAAGGAGACGTTAGGTCTTTACTTGACGGGTCATCCCATTGATGAATATGAGGACGAATTAAAAGTAATGTTACCCCAGAGGATCGTTAACTTAAGGCCTGGTAAAGATGCTGAAACGATATCTGGGATGGTAGTCGGGATGCGTATTATGAAGAATAAGCGCGGAGATAGTTTTGCGTTCCTAACACTCGATGATAAGAGTGGACGTATTGAATTATCAGTCTGGGCTGATAAGTATAACGCGTATCGCGAGATCCTTGCCAAAGATGCACTGCTGGTCGTTAAAGGCGCCGTATCAGAGGATAGCTTTACGGGTGGTTTGAAAATGGTCGCTGAGTCGATACAGTCAATTTATGAGGCACGTTGCAGTAAGTTACGCCGTCTTGAGCTGAATATTACTGCCGGTAGTGACGATTGGGTGGAACAAGTGCATACAACGCTCAGTGGATTCAAAGACGGTAACTGTGCCGTAACCGTAGATTATCATCAGCCTCATGCTAGCGGCACACTTAAACTCGGAAGTCAGTGGAAGGTCCAACCTAGAGATGAATTAATTAGCCGCTTGAGAGAACAATTTGGAAAGACGAATGTTTCTATGGGCTATGATTAAAGCAATTAGTAGCCAAGCCATATTTTGCTGTTAAAATGCGATGCTGAATCGTATTACCGGCTTAACAGAGAAAGTTATTACAATGAATCTAGATTATTTGTCCTTTGAACAGCCCATTGCCGAGTTAGAGGCGAAGATTGAAGAGCTTCAGTTGGTTGGCAATGATAATGAGCTGAATATTGCAGAGGAAGTCACAAAGCTTCGTGAAAAGTCACGTAAGCTAACTCAAAATATATACGCGAAGCTGACACCATGGCAGGTCGTTCAGGTGGCTCGTCACCCACATAGACCTTATGCGCTTGATTATATTCATCGTATCTTTTCCGATTGGGAGGAAATGCATGGCGACCGCCATTTTGGAGATGATAGTGCTATTGTTGGCGGTGTTGCCAGATTAGGTAATAGCCCCGTGATGATAATTGGCCAAGAAAAAGGTAGAGGTGTCACTGAGAAAGTAATGCGTAATTTTGGTATGCCAAAAGCGGAGGGCTATCGTAAGGCGCTGCGCCTAATGGAAACCGCTGAGCGCTTCAAAATGCCAATTTTGACCCTGATTGATACGCCAGGTGCTTATCCAGGAATTGACTCTGAAGAGCGAAATATTTCAGAGTCCATAGCACGTAATTTAGCGGTAATGTCGAGGCTGAGAACGCCAATAATTTGTACTGTGATTGGCGAAGGAAGTTCTGGTGGTGCGCTAGGGATAGGTGTCGGTGATAGAGTAAATATGTTGCAATACAGTACTTATACGGTTATATCCCCTGAGGGTTGTGCAAATATTCTATGGAAGAGCAGTGATAAAGCTTCCGCAGCTGCAGAAGCTATGGGCGTTACGTCGGCGGGTTTAGAGGCACTCAATATTGTAGATAAAACTATTCCTGAGCCAATGGGAGGAGCCCACCGAGATATTGAGGCGATGAGTTCAACGCTTAAAGACCAGCTGTCTTCTCAGCTCGACGAGCTTCATTCAATCCCTCTTGACCAGCTGCTTGCCCAGCGATATGAACGTTTGATGAGTTATGGCAACCCAAGTTAGACGGTCTTAAATCGCTAACGTTTCGGTCAATTAATGATTAGTTACCGTCTTTTAGCAATGAGATTGCAGCCATCGCGTCAGGATCTTTGTTTTTGATTTTGTTGGCAATGTTGTGTTGAAAAAAGTACCGAAATTCACAGCTTGTGCTGGCTTTATATAGGCAATCATCACCCGGCAGGACAGGCGTGGTGACCTTTTTGTCCTCATCAACCAACATTGCTTCAATATGGCCGCTGTTAGAGAGCTGCCAGCTAATGACTTCTTTCAAAATAATACTATGTGATCCCTCGGCGGATAGGGCAGCATGCGTTCCAATGGTGTCTGGTATTTCTTGAATTATTTCATCCGCAGAGTCACATTCGTAGTCATAATATTCCGCCGCAGTTTCTAACTCTACGATTTTATGCACCGGTGCGCTGAAAAATAATTCGTCAACGCCTTCATCATAGTAACCCTGCCATTGACCGTTCAATGGATCATTAATTTCATTACAGGGGACTAGTTTGTCCAGCCAGGGAACTAAGCCAACAACCTCTCCGTTTCGTCTGAGGCCCCAAGCTAGAAGTCTCACTGAGAATAATTTGTCTTGATCATCAGCATTGCTATAAAGTATTTCAAGGCCGTCAAGCTCCGCAGCAATACGAATAATAGGGTTGTCATCAAGTTCAGATAGGGGTTTGCGAGTAAAGATATCGATTACGTTTTTATTGGAGTGCTGCGGCGCCGAACTAGGCATTGAGATATCTCCTTATGGCAGTAGTCAGATCGATCACTAACACTACATAAGGTACTCTAGATCAATAAAAAGCACAACACTTTGTGTTTCAGATGATCGATATTTACATGGTTACTTTTAGTGTAGAGCGATAGTTGTGTTGTTTTGGATCCTCAAAAACTCATGTAAACTAGACCTTTTTGGTATTAATTGTCAGTTCTTAGGAAGCGAAAAGTCATCAAAAATAATGAAGCCAATAAATTAGCCGTCATCAATGCATTATTTGCGGCGGAGTTCGCGGACGCTTGTGCTACTGAGTTGATTGGTGGTGCTGATGAGCCGTTATATTTGCCGGCGGGGGATGCCGGCCGAACCGCAAAAATATTTTATCGCCAAGATTTTTTAGCTAGCGCGCTTCATGAAGTTGCGCATTGGTGTATTGCGGGTACAGACAGACGAGCAATGAAAGATTTTGGTTATTGGTACAATCCTGAGGGGAGATCAGCTGCGGAGCAAATTCAGTTTGAGTCTGTGGAGGTGAAACCCCAGGCCTTAGAATGGATGTTTAGCGTGGCGTGTAAGAAATCATTTCATGTTAGTGCAGATAACGTACCCAGTCATGGCGAGAACACCAATGATGAATCCTTTAAGTGGGCAGTTGTCCTCCAGGCTCAGCATTGGTGCTTACCGGGAAGCCTACCAGCTCGAGGGCAACAGTTTGTGAAGGCTCTGATGGCGCATTACAATACCGACGCCACATGTAGTGAATATTATCAATTAAAGCACCTTAGATAGAGGCAACTGATGCAATCTTTACTCGTCGATTCTTCCATCTATATATTTCGTAGCTACTTTACGTTGCCGGAGAACTGGCATGCGTCTGAGAGTCAATTACCCACTCATGCAGTGTATGGATTTACTAGTTTCATGCTTGATTTATTGAAGCAAAAGCAACCCGACTATATATTTTGTGCGTTTGATGAGAGCCTTAGAACCGGTTTTCGACATCAATTGTGCGCTGATTATAAAGCGAACCGTGAGTTACCTGATGATGCCTTGGCTTTTCAATTAAATGCCTGCCGCCAACTTTGTCGCGTGCTAGGTGTGGCTGAAATGGCCTCTGACATCTATGAGGCTGACGATTTGATCGGCTCTATGGCCTGTAATATGCGCGGGGCAGGGGTCCAGCCGATTATCGTTAGTAGAGACAAAGATCTAATGCAGTTGGTTAGAGATCAAGATTTATATTGGGACTTTGGTAAGGCCTACCCAAAGTCTCAAAAACAATTAGAGCAAACGCTAGAGATAGGCTGTAGTCAAATGGTTGATTATCTGGCGCTGGTGGGTGATAAAAGCGATAACATTGCTGGGGTACCTGGTGTTGGGGAAAAGACCGCTAAGCAGCTGCTTTCACATTTTCCAGATACTGAGGCGATTCTGGAACACCTTGATCAACTACAGGATTTGCCAATTAGAGGCGCAAAAAAACTGGCAGATAAATTGCTGGCGAGTCAGACTCAAATTAGCCGGTCGCGCCAGTTAGCAACAATAGTCACAGATATAGATTCTATGCCGGCTGCCAAGGATATTACTTGGCAGGGGGTTCATATCCAGGCGTTTGAGTTGTTTGCAGAAGAGATGGGATTTGGAAACGTATTTACTGCACGACTAGCTAATCTTAAACATCGGCCAATGGCCTCTAATTTTCGAGTGTAAATAAGCGATGAATTATCGATCACTAAAAATTGTAGCAGACGAAAATATGCCGTTGGTTAAGGAATTATTTAGTCGCTATGGTGATGTTAGGCTCATCCCTGGGCGATCTATCCGATCAGAGGATGTGCTCGATGCTGACGTTTTATTAGTCAGATCTGTTACCTCTGTGAACAGTAAATTACTCCAAGGCTCAAGTGTAAAGTTTGTGGGTTCGGCGACTATCGGTATTGATCATGTCGATACAACTTTTCTTAGTAGCTCGGGTATTCGGTTTGCATTTGCTCCGGGGTGTAATGCCAAAGCCGTGGTTCAATATGATTTGTCCGTTATGAGTCGACTGATGCCAGACTGGCAAGACAAAACCGTGGGTATTATTGGTTGTGGCAATGTCGGAGGGCAGCTCTGTAATACCCTGTCGGCAATAGGTGTGAACTGTCGTGTGTATGATCCCTTTTTGCCAGCAGATGGCCGATTTCCTTTGGGCAATCTCAACGAAGTACTAGGTAGCGACATTGTCTGCGTACATACACCGTTAACGTATGAAGGTTTATTTCCTACGCACCATATGATCGACAGAGCGGCTATCAATAGATTAGGTGCTGGTGCTCTACTAATTAATGCAGGGCGGGGTGAGGTGATTGATACGGAGGCTCTTTTAGACATATTACGTTCAGGTAAGGAGCTCTCTGTGGCGCTGGATGTATGGGAATCGGAGCCTGACATTTGCTCTGATCTTTTGCGCCATGTGTCGCTTGGAACACCTCATATTGCGGGTTATAGCCTTGAGGGAAAGGTTAATGGAACGACCATGGTTTTCGATCGCTTTTTAGAGTGGTTAAATGTTCAAGAGGATTACACTGCGCGCTCGAGTATTGATCCCGTGAGTATTATTGATCAGACCATTAATTCGTTCACTCAGGCTCTACTAGCAAGTTATGATGTTCTTGATGATGATAAAAGAATGCGTAAGAGGCTGTTCGGATTGGCAAAGGGGTCCACCGAGCAACGAGACATGTTTGATGCGCTTCGTCGTGATTATCCAGTGCGTAGAGAATTTGGATCAACCGTTATAGATGTTGGCGGCCAGACAGAAGGGGCTGAGTTGAGGAGTACCTTGGCCGCAGTAGGATTTATACTGACTGAAGGCTAAGGCTGTCTTAAGCTCATTGGGTGGCTTCTTTATTAAAGACTATTGTCGGTATTCCAGTAAAAAATTCGACAGCCTGCCAATGGCATCCACTAACAGGTCCCTGTCGGGTAAAAAAACGATCCTAAAATGTTGTCTATCCATACAGTTGAATGCCGATCCCTGAACGATAAGTAAATGGTGTTGTTTTAGCAGAGCCAGCACAAAATTTTCATCGTTTTCAATGGGGTAAACGGACGAATCTAATTTAAAAAATAGATAAAGCGCAGATTTTGGTTTCATGCAGGTCAGCCCTGGGATGGCTGTCAGTAGCTCAAAACATAAATCTCTTTGGCGAGTAAGCCGGCCGCCGGGCATCGTCAGATCGTTGATGCTTTGTCGCCCTCCCAGAGCTGTTTGAACCGCTAACATAGCAGGTACATTTGCGCAGAGTCTCATGGACGCAAGCATCTCAAGACCTTCTAGGTAGCTTTTGGCACTATCTTTGGCGCCGCTGACAAGCATCCATCCAGACCTAAATCCCGCTAGTCGATAGGTTTTTGAGAGACCATTGAACGTTAAGCAGAGAGTATTCTTTGTGAGAACGGATAGGGGATAATGAACGCTACCGTCATACAAAATACGATCATATATCTCATCAGCAAATATAATAAGGCCATGTTTTTCTGCCAGACTTACCAATTTACCGAGTACTTCCTCGGAATACACTGCGCCAGTCGGATTGTTTGGATTGATGATCACTATGCCGCGAGTGCGCGCGGTTATTTTACGCTCGATGTCCGCTAAACAGGGCTGCCATTCAAGATCTTCATCGCAGCGATAATGTATGGGGTTTCCCCCAGATATTGCGACGGCTGCTGTCCATAATGGATAATCTGGGGCAGGAATTAAGATTTCGTCCGATGGATTGAGTAAGCCCTGCATCGCCATAACGATTAACTCACTGACACCGTTTCCCATTATTACATCGTCAACACCGATGTCTGTTACGCCTTGAATTTGATAGCGCTGCACTACGGCCTTTCTTGCGGAGAATAGTCCCTTACTGTGTGAATAGCCCTGAGCGCTTCGAAGATTATGTATAACATCTCCCATGATCTCGTCAGGTGCATCAAACCCAAATGCTCCTGGATTTCCGATATTTAATTTTAAGACCTGCTGGCCATCAGCCTCCAGTCGTTCGGCGTACTCTAGTACCGGCCCACGAATCTCATAATTCACATTGTGGAGCTTATTGGACTGCAGGACTTTTTTCATATTATACTACGTAGCTATTCAGGTTTGATTTGCCTGTATTGTACTCAAAAAATGGATTATTTGGGGAGAAGAATGCGCATATTGGGTATCATCGGGCAAGTGTCGCTGCTCTTATCGTTGTTCCTTATGCTGGGTTTTGAATTCAGCTTTCCTGTCACAGGTATTCCTTCTGCATTTATTTTATTGTGCACACTGACTATCAGTTTTTTAACTGGCGTTATTGGACTGGCGGTTGGCTTTATCTATTCTTTCACGAGTGGGGCCAGAAAAGCCGAGTTTATTGCATTAATGAGTGCATGCATCATTCCAATTGCTCTGGTACAAGTGACGCTGGGTTTGCAAAACATCTCTTTTGCCGAGGTTAACGACCTTATGACAAATGTTGAAAACCCTCCCATGTTCAATCAATCTAGAGAAGATCGTCTTGCAACCAGAAGTGTATCGCCTGTCTGGAACGTCTTAAAAATAAAGCACAGTGCTAAATCCCATCCGAATCTACAAACCGTAATGGTTAGCCTTGATTGTGAGACTACAGCGAGGAAAGTTAATTCAACGTTCCATTATCTCGGTTGGCCTAAGTCCTTTGGCGATCGCACCGCTAATTCAATTGAGGCTAAAGCCTCTTGGATGATTGGCAGGCGCGCAAATGATTTCCTGGTAAGACTAACTCCAAGTGGAAAAGATGTTTGCATGATCGATCTGAGATCTGCTTCAAGGCATGATCGGCGTGACCTTGGGATGAATTTGCTATTAATAAATAGATTTATAGGTCAGTTTACCTCGGAACTTTTAAAAGAACATGAGAGGTTACGCAAGATGATTCCTGAAAGAAGTGAGAGGTCCACCTTATGAAGGTTGATGTGTCAAAGTTACCTAAGCTTCTAAAATTGGTTAGTTTTTTGTCGCTATCATTTGTTTTTACTACTTTTTTCTGCGTGCTGATTCTTGAGTTTAATATGGTTGATCGATGGAAATATCCAATAGATTATTTTGTTGTGCTCCTCGTTTTTCTTAATTTTGCCATCGGCTGTGTGGGTGCTTCTATCTTATTTTGTAATATTTCTGCGGCCAGGTCACTCCGCCCTGATTTTGCGCTGTTAGTCTTTATTTGTTGGCTACCAGTGGCTATTCTACAGTACGTCTACGGTGTACAAAATTTCAGCTTTGCACCCTTTAATGATGTTACCACTAACACAGCTAATCCCCCGCAATTTCGGTTAAGTCGATCAGAGCGTCAATTACACGTCGGTGGTTTTGACCTTTGGGGTGCACTTCAAGCTTCCGATAAGATTGCTGCACATCCGGGCATTTCGAGTATTACGTTTCTTGCGCTACCCGATCTAGTGTATGAATGCGCCTTAAGGACAGCATATGCGCTGAATTGGAAGGTCACTATCAGGGACCCAGTAGCCAGAGTTTTTGAGGTAAAAGCAACTCTTGTGCATATTAGTAAGGCGGCTGATGCGGTTGTAAGAGTAGTCGATGCTAGCGATGGGTATTCGATAGTAGATGTTCGTTCGGCCTCGCCCAACAATAGAATTGATGGTGGCTTCAATGCGCAAATCATTGAGTCTTTTGTGATGCCACTTAAACGCACATTAGTTAATCGTCGTATGCTGAATCGTTGCTGATTCGGCTGTAGCCCAATTGTTTTTTTACATTTACATGACCGCCTTTTATGTTATTTCGACGCACCACTTCGCTCGCGTAGTTTCTTTGTACTTATTCCTAATAATATTTAATAACGAATAGTCATCTTAGTTATTCTTTAGAAACGTTTATGTGGGCATATTTTTAGGTAAAACGCTAGTAATGAGGAGTTATAGTGTCTTTCAAAAGGTATAGTTTAGCGAATGCGTAATGTTAAAACTGAGTTGCTCTGTCTGGCGATGGTTGCGGCCCAAGTGATTATTTTTTGGTTGGGTCAGAGCTCTATGGTAGGAAATAAGGCGTTGCCTTTCGGTGCTTTTGTCATTCCTACTGTTTTGGGGTTTATTGTAGGTATCTTTGGATTAGGCGTAATTGTCAAGGAATTGCTCAATAGGCAACCGCTCCGATTACCACTTCTATTTGCTTGCGGCTTGGGTCTTTCTTCGTTTGTATTCTACGAAGTGAATCTTGGTTGGCAAAATTTAGACTTCCGTAGAGGAAATGACTATTCAACGGACATTATGAATGTACCTAAATATAATGTCAGTCGAGAGGGTAGATTAAATTTTGGTGAAACGAAATTTTGGTCCCTTTTTGAGATTTCTGACAAAACACTCAAGGCCGATGCAAGCAGCGTTATAGTGCCGATGTCGGGTTTAGATATCAAAAGACTGATTAAAAAAATGGCTCGCAACTTTGGATGGATAGCGATTCGATATGAAGTTTTAGGATCTAGTAGTACTGGTTTGACGGAGACCTTTGAGTTTAAAGCTGGATCACCCTTACTTCGGCAGCGGAGTGATGTGGTCGTCAGAGTTGTGTCACGCCAAAATTATAGGGCAGTGATCGACATTCGTTCGTCCTCGCCCAACAAACGAGTGGATCTTGGATTTAACAATATGATGATCAACAAAATAAGGGCACAGCTGTCGGAGATGGCTGACGATTCGATTATCGCCGCTAATTAGGTCGCACATGCCGCGAATTTATAGGTTCGTTAATAATGTAGTAGCTGCATCTTTATTGTATCGAAGCGGTGAATAGAAAAAGTAGTAAAACGAAAAGTCACCGGTTCGGTCAGACTGGCCCTTAGGTCAAGTAGATTTCCATAGCAATGTACTATGTTAAAAAAAAGGACAATGTAGTGAAGTTTGACAAAACAATTGAGGCTGTATTAGCCCTTTTATTAATATATCAGTCCGTGCTCTATTTGATAATTTCATTTGAACTCGTCGACCCTTGGGTTTTCCCGACATCGGTTCTGTTTTTGGTGTCTTGTGGGTTAGGCGCTGTTTTTGGCGTTTTTGGTGGCTGTCGTTTGGTACAACAAGCATTACAGGGCGAAGCTATACGCCCACAAACTGCATTGCTTCTCGTCTTAACGGTCTCCCTGTTGAGCGTCGTCCAAGGGTCCTTTGGCTTTCAAAATCTCAATTGGAAGAAAGGAAATGATTACTCCACGAGTATCACTGATATTCCTAAATTCTCTCTAGCTAAGGATGAAAGGCTGCGTAGTACAAGTACTTCTGCTTTATGGGGCTTTATGGATATCCCTCAAGCAATACTCAAGTCTGATACAGACAGTATCGTGCTGCCTATGTCCGGTTTGGTTACAAAAAGAATCGTCATCAAAACGCTTAATAAGATGGGTTGGCGAGTGGTTAGGCGCTTTGATGAAACTATGGATGATGTCGGTTTTAAAGACGTGTATGAAATTGTCGGTGCGATGGGAGGATCACCCAGACGCACTAATTTACTTGTTCGAGTGGTTTCACTCACTGGATCTTCTAGTGTCGTTGATGTTCGGTCTTCATCCCCCGGTTGACGCCGAGATCTTGGATTTAATGAGCTTATGATACGTAACTTTGCAGACGAGCTGTCAAAGGAAGTTTTCAATGATCAGATGACGATGACGTCATTGGGTCTGCCCAAAGGTTTACAGTTGCTCTAATAACGTGAGAAGAGGGTGTTTATGGTTTTCGCTCTGCATGGTGTTGAGGCCCTGATGAAAGGATTATCATCATGAATTTAAAAATAATTGAAGCGTTCTGTGCTCTCATGCTGGGCCTGCAGGTTATGTTTTTTCTGGTAGTGCAGTTTCAAATCACTGATCCTTGGTCCTTTCCAGCGTTAGTCTTTTTTGTAATCTCTTTGATTTTATGCGCCGTTGGCGCTATTTTGGGTATTGGCCTTTGCATAATGCGCAAGCTTCAGCAGCATGCTGTTCGTTCAGACACCATTGTCCTTTTTTTCATGTGCTTATCCACGGTGGGTTTTTTCCAGTTTGTCTATGGATGGCAATCGCTTGATTTAACGGCAGGCAATGATTACTCGACAGATATTACTAATCCGCCTCAGTATCAGCTAAGTAAGTATCAGAGATTAAAGGTTAAGGAAGTATCCCCAGTTTGGGGTTTTATGGATATTCCACCCAAAATACTCAAGTCAGATACAGATAGCTTAGTGTTACCCAAGTCAGGTGTAGAATTGAAAATAATTATTAATCAAGTGGCTAACAAGCTAAATTGGATAGTGGCTCGACGCTCAGACAGCATGACTACTGATAAAAATTTTGGCAAGACCTTTGAGCTTATAGTGGGGGTCGCGGGCGTGGACCAACGCACCAATCTGGTTGTGCGAGTTGTATCAAATAATGACGGCTCCAGTGTCGTTGATATTCGGTCTTCATCCCCCGGTCGACGGAGAGATTTCGGGTTTAACGAGCTTATGATACGAACGTTAGTTGACGAGTTAGAAAAGGCAGTGACCAATGATCCCCGTACCATCAGATCACTTGGAACGCCTTCGCAGAGCTAGTTGGTCAAGTAGTATAACGAAATTTTGCTAATGTATTTTAATATAGGTATTAGCCTAAGGCGTTTAAAATGAAGGCTATAAAAAAGGAGCTATTGTTGTCATGGATGGGAAAATCATCAAAGGATTCTGTATTAGCATGCTAGCACTGCAGTTTGTTTTTTTTGGGCTAGTGCAGTATTCACAGCATCACAGCCTCTGGTACATACCTGCGAATTTATTTTTGTTGTTATTTGTTTTTTGCGGTGGTGTCGGGGCTATTATTGGTATTGGCCTGTGTATAAAGCGTAATCTTAATAAGACTCCTTTTGGTAGAGAGGGGCTAGTGATTTTTCTAGCATGTCTCAGTTCAGTGATAAGTGTTCAGCTTGTTTATGGGTGGCAATCTGTTAATTTAAGTGCAGGCAATGATTACTCGACAGACGCTATCAATCCCCCTCAATTTAACCAAAGTAAGTATGGTAGGTTACGTTTCCACCAGATGCCCTCGTTTTGGTGTTTTTTGGACATTCCACACAAAGTACTCAAGTCAGATACAGATAGCCTAGTGTTACCCATGTCGGGTTTTGATTCAAAAATAATAATAATCAAGCAAGTAATTAACAAACTGGGTTGGATGTTTGTGCGACTCATGGATAATGCCAGTACTAGTGAGGGTTTTAATGAGACTTACTTACTTAGAGCTGGAAATCCTGGAATCGCCGGACACACTGATGTAGCAGTGCGGGTTGTTACAAATAACGAGGGCTTTAGTGTGGTTGATATCCATTCTTCGTCGTACCATAGTCGGCGAGATCTTGGTTTTAACGAGCTTATGATACTCAGACTAAAGAAAGAAATACTAGTGGCAGCTAGGGAGTGAGGCACTTTAAAAGTTGGGTCTGCGCAGGCTATGCACGTGTCATTAACTCTGACCTCGCCAGTAGGGTAGGGAGGTAGCGATTGCAATCTATGTTTTTGCTAGTTTCGTTTTTTTATAGGGTAGAGATCTACTTCACTTATAGCGATTCGCGGGTTGATATTATTTCCTAGGTTTTTGTGGTGTCTGTTTATTGATCAAATAATTTAGTAATATTCGGTTTTAGCCGGCCTAGTGCAACTGTGTTTGTGGTACACAATTCTGGGGAACTATAAAATTTCAAAAACCCGTTAAATTTACCGTGGTTATGCTTGACTCTTTTCCCGTAGATACTTATCATGCGCGCCACCTAGCCAATCACGTCCCGTTCGTCTAGAGGCCTAGGACACCGCCCTTTCACGGCGGTAACAGGGGTTCGACTCCCCTACGGGACGCCATTTTAAGAAGTGTTGCCAGAAGTTTGGCTTCTGCGGGAATAGCTCAGTTGGTAGAGCGGTACCTTGCCAAGGTACAGGTCGCCGGTTCGAACCCGGTTTCCCGCTCCATGTTAAAAACGCAAAGCTTCGGCTTTGCGTTTTTTTTTGCATAGGTGAAAGTCAAATCAGGCGAAAGCATAAACACTCTTTTATGGTAACCGTATAGCAAGTACCGCCCAGTAGTTGCGCTGATTTTACTGGATTAGGAAAATATCGAGATGTGTTCTTGGGTAGAGATATTTCCCTATTATACTTTATAAGTATTAGTCTAATCGGCTTAACGATTCAGCATTATTTGCTCAGTGAGCGCTATCTCAAGTCATTTTTATATGCTGTAATGAGCTTTTATCGGTGCTATGAGAGGGAAGATTAATGGACTTAAAACGCTCAAAACTCCAAATCATTACACTATTGGTACTCATAAGTGCTTGCACTAATAGTGACCTAGCCTCAGAGCCAAATAATAAGTGGATGTTTGCTCATATGACTACTGAAGGTCACATAGCGAATGAAACAACGGTAATAATGCCTGTCACCCAAGATATTATTGCTTTCACGGATAGTCCGTATCAGAAACATGCCGAAATTACTGGTTTAGAGTTTATTTCTTTGTTGGGTGATGTTCGCCCAACGACAACCAGGCGTCATTCAAACAAGTCACGCAATGCTGTATTGTCATGGCTTGATGGTGACCAAACAAGAGAGATCAGGCTGGTGATCACTGGCGTAGAAGTTGGCAGGGCAGGCAAGAGTATCGCTTATACCGCAGAGTTCATAGACCCCTTAAGTGGAGTCCAGGCTTTAGTCTCCCCACACCTATACATAGACAGATATTATAAAACGAAAGATACTCGATCTGAAGAATACCAGTACCCTATGCAAACTTCTTCTCGAGCGCTATATACCCTCAAAAATCGCCGGCCCAGTCCTCGGTCCAGTCCGCCTAAGGAGTAAAGTGTTAGGGTAGAGCGTTTAACTATGTACTATCTAAAAAATACCAAGTGACAAACCTGCCGCTATCCCATGGCCAAATTCCAAACATAGTTCTTGGTCTCCTTGTTTAAAGCCGCCTACTATGACTAATGGTTCACAAATCTTGCGCAGTGGGTAGCCCTTTACAATACGGTCGATCTCTCGCACTGCGCCAGTTCCGTCGTTACCGGAACTTACAAAAATACCATAGGGTAAGTTGATCTGGTGAGGTTCTGCCGGGTAAAACGTACGGTCAAAAAAATCCTTGAGTGCACCACTCATATATCCAAAGTTTTCTGGGGTTCCAAAAATAATACCATCAGCCCAGAGTAGATCATCTAAATTAGCGTCAAATGCTCTCAAAAACCTTGTCTCCACATCGTCCTCCTGCTGGCAACCAGTATGTACAGCTTGAGCCATATTTTCTGTCCCGCCACTTTGACTGTGGTAAATGATCAGTAAGTTTTTTATCGTCATCCAAAAATCCTTCCGTAACGCTGCTGATTTACATACTACAATTATTAATAGTATCGCTATGAATGACTTTAGCAGGGTAGCTGATGACTGGATACAAGGAGTTCCATGATTTATTTGTGTGCTATTAGTGCCGGGATATTTTCCGTTGCGTTTTACACGGTATTACCCAGTATGCAATTCTATTTGGGTTTGTTTAGCGGTATTTCATTGAGTTGGGTGGCGGTTGAGTGCTCTTCGCTGCGAATTAAGGGTTTTATAAAGTCTACCTTGTGTCTCGCTCTGCTGCTAGGTTTTGGAAGCGCTTGGGGCGTTTTTTGCGCCTATGGAGTAATGAGCCATCAGTTACCTGATCCTCTAGACAGGCATGACTTTTTGGTTACAGGAACGGTATCTAAAGTACTAAAGGCTGACAAGATCAGAACTAATTTTTCGGTCATTGTCCACTCTGCGTATGACATGGAGGGCGCTAATAATTCTATACCGCTAAAGAAGATTTTGTTAAACGACTATTCCTCGATGGCTAAAAAGGGTCTTTTAGATATTCAAGAAGGTGATCGCTGGCAGCTTGTTGTGCGTTTAAAACGACCGAGAGGTACCCTCAACCCTGGTGGCTTTGACTACCAGAGCTGGCTTCTTCAAAGCGGTTATTCTGCCACCGGTTATGTTAAAAGTAATCCACTAAACATTAAGCAGTATGGTCACAGTGTTGGAGTCATTCAAACCGCGTTATTGTACGTCAGTGATCTAAGAGCCAAGATTAGATATGCAATCATTAAAAGTGATTTATCTGAGCTTGGAGGCGCAATTTTAGTGGCTTTAACCGTTGGCGATAGAACACAAATACGCCCCTGGTGGGAAAGTTTAGCCAAGTTGGGAATAGTACATCTTTTAGTTATTTCTGGATTACATGTTGGTCTTATCGCGGGCGTAGGTTTTGTATTTGCCTCTATTGTTGTAAAAGCACTAGCCACCCTTAATAAAGCGTTTTCAGTGATGGATAACCCCCATTCTTTTTTTCGGTTTCTGCCACCGATTTTTGCGCTTTTGGTAGCTGCTAGCTATAGCCTTTTAGCCGGTTTTACATTGCCTACGCAAAGAGCATTGATTGCCATTGCCGTAGTAATGCTTGGGAAGTTACTCTACCGGCGGATAACACCTTGGGCTTGCGTGGCGTGGACCCTTTTAATTATTGCCACGTTGCAGCCATTGGCAATTTTAAGTGCAGGATTTTGGTTGACCTTTACGGCATTGATAACCTTGGTCGGGTGGTTTTATCCCTGGGCGTCTAGTGACAAAAATTTCAGAAAAAAGAGGGTAATTACCGCCCAGCTAGCGTTGCTGAGTTTGATGTCGTTACCGTTGTTGTTGTTTCTTGGCAGGATCTCGTGGCTATCACCCTTTATCAATGCAATGGCAATCCCATTAGTATCCATGCTGACCGTCCCCCTTGCGTTACTTGGGGTTGTCTTTTTAGTGTTTAGTGAGAGCATTGCCCAGTCTATTTGGACGTTAGCAGATTGGTCCACAGCTCCAATACAATGGCTGCTAGATGTGATTCCAAAGTCATACGGCTTTTTGTTCTTACCTGTGGTTATGGACTGGAAGATTCTAGCGGCACTTTTGATGGCTTGCTTGGCGGTTTTATTGCCGATACCCAAGGTTTATAAATTAGTCTCTATAGTTCCTTTGTGTTTAGCACTACTAGCGCCAAACGCTGGGGTAAATTTGCGTCTTACCGTATTAGATGTTGGCCAAGGCCTTGCTGCGGTTGTTGAACTAGGTGACAAAACTCTCATCTATGACAGCGGCCCTCGTTACAGAGAAACGTTCGATGCGGGTTCTGGGATCATTATTCCCTATTTAAGGTCGCGGGCCCGCAGATCCGTTGACCACATTGTTATCAGTCATGAAGACAGCGATCATAGTGGCGGGGCGATGTCCTTAATTGATACGCTAGGAGCAAGCTCTGTGCTGGTTGGGCCTGGGTTTGTTGATCGTTTAGATAATTACATCCAAGAAACACCTCACTCTCCACTCAAATACAGCCAATGCCTCGCTGGACAGCGATGGTTATGGTCGTCGTCTTCAGGACAGGTGAATTTGGAAGAGATTGGGAGCGCAAAATTTGAAGTAATTTGGCCGACCAAAGATGGACCGAAAGAGGGTAATAATAGTTCTTGCGTACTTCAGATTACATGGCGTGATACGCTGATTTTACTGACGGGGGACATTGAAGCTAGGGCTGAGCGACGAATTATTAAAGAAAAGTTGATTGAGGGTATAAATGTGTCAGTGCTGCTTGCTCCTCATCATGGTAGTAAGACCTCTTCTTCAGATCAATTTTTGAATGTGCTTAAACCAAAAGATGTCGTTTTTTCAAGTGGACATCGCCACCATTTTGGCCATCCTCATCATGAGGTAGTAAAGCGTTACGAGAAGCTTGGAACCAGAATCTGGAAAACGGCTGAGCAGGGAGCAGTAACGTTTAGCTGGAATGAGCATGGCATATTAGATATCTCCAGCGCCCGTGATCAACGATTTCCTGATTGCTTGACTTGCGGGGCTTGGTGGCGCTGAGTAGGGGCAAGTTCGACGTGAGAACAGGCTTATTGTTACTATTTTTACCCGAGAGCTCATAAACGTGCTTAATTTTCCGGTTGGTATGCCCCAGAGCCCCATGATGTGGTTTAATTACGAAGTGAACACTCCTGCCTTCGGTGGCGGGGTACCGCTAACCAAATTACGAATGATGCACATAATGATTAACAGAAGTAGCGATACTTTAGTGACGTTTGGCAATGGCTGGAGCTTCCATGTTCCTACCATTACTCTTATTAGTTCGAGTGGTTGGTATAAGCATGTCTGAAATTAAAGCCCAGTCTGGGACACAAATCTATCTAAGACTACTTAGCTATGTTGCTCGGTATTGGGCGCCCTTTTTACTCGCGGTAGTGGGTTTGCTCATTCACACGGGCGCTGAAATCGCGTTTATTGATTTACTGGGTTATATCACTGACACAGTAGGTGCCATCACAGGCTCCGCCGTGGAAGCTAGTTCTCTACCAAAGGTAGGGATAACAGCGGGACTAGCCCAGCAAATATTTGGGGATAATTGGGTCGGTGAGAGTTGGCTTGTTATACCTTTATTTTTAATAATGATTAGTGCTGTCAGAGGCTTTGGTTACCTCATTGGTACCTATTTTCTGGCGTATGTCGCAAACCATTTGGTCCATGGGTTACGAACAGATGTATTCAATCGTTACCTTTTATTGCCGTTTAAGTTTTTTGATCAATCGATGTCTGGACATTTAGTGTCGGTGGTTACCTACAATATTCAGCAAGTGACAGATGCGGGAACCAAAGCGCTTAAGACCATTATTCAGCACGGCAGCATGGTGCTAGGGCTAATGGCGTACCTACTTTATTTAAACTGGATATTAACGCTGTTTTTTATCGCGGTAATCCCGTTTATTGGTTTAATCGTGGTCAAGGTAAGCAAGCGTTTCAGACTCATTAGCCGAAACATTCAGACGGCTATGGGTGATGTGACTCATGTCGCTCAAGAAGGAATCCAGGGTTATCAAGAGGTACGAATGTTCGGCGCTGTGGGTACCGAGCGGGATCGGATGGAGTTAACTAGTCATAATAATCGACGGCAAAATATGAAAATGGCATTTACCGGTGCCTTAAGTAATCCATTGATTATTCTCATCGTCTCATTTGCCTTTGCCGGTATCACTGGATTTATGCTCAATCCAATCATTCTTAACACCATGACTACAGGAAGTTTTATTACCTTTATTGTAGCTTCAGGAGTGCTCATCAAGCCGATTCGCCAGTTAGCGGAGGTCAATAGTGACATTCAGCGCGGTATTGCTGCCTCTGAATCAATTTTTAGTATTATTGATACACCCGCTGAGGTAGACGAAGGTCGCTATGAGACAGGGGTGGTGTCCGGTCAATTCGAGTTCTCAAATATCAACTTTAGGTATGAGGGTACTAAAAAAGAAGTACTCAAGGATATTAGCTTTTCTGTCAGTCCAGGCCAAACTATTGCCTTGGTAGGGTCCTCTGGTAGCGGTAAAACATCGTTAGTGAGTTTGATCCCGCGCTTTTATAACCATGAAGAAGGGAAAATACTGCTTGATGGCACGGATGTTAACAATTTCTCACTGGCTAATCTACGGAGCCATATTGCGATAGTGAGCCAAAACGTCACACTGTTTAATGACACGATCTTTAATAATATTGCTTATGGTGAACTTCAGGGAAAACCTGCAGAGGCGGTGTATGCTGCAGCGGAAGTTGCCAATGCCAGTGGGTTTATTGAAGAATTACCCGAGGGCTATAATACGCACATCGGTGATGATGGTGTTATGTTGTCCGGTGGTCAACGACAGCGTTTAGCGATTGCAAGAGCCGTCCTTAAAAACGCGCCGATTCTAATTTTAGACGAGGCAACCTCAGCTTTAGATACTGACTCAGAGCGCCATATTCAGGCGGCATTAGAGCATTTGATGAAAGGGCGTACGAGTTTTGTGATTGCCCATCGCCTGAGTACTGTTGAAAAAGCTGATTTAATTTTGGTTCTTGAAAAGGGACGAATTATTGAGCAAGGCACACATAAAGAACTGATTGGTGCTAAAGGCCGTTACGCTAAACTCTATCGAAATCAGTTTGACGAACCGCAGGTAAATTAGTTTTGTCAGCTGAAACGTTTTGGGTAAGAGCCTGGTACACAAAAAAGACGTGGTTGTTGTTGCTAGCGCCTATTGCGTGGCTGTTTAGCGGCCTGAGTTCTCTGCGCAGGCATTACCTCCAATCTGTCCATCAGGGTACTCCCTTTAGTGCTCCCGTTGTGGTGATAGGCAATATTTCGGTGGGGGGTAGTGGTAAGACTCCATTGATTATTGCTTTGGTGAGAGAGCTTAACGAAAAGGGGTATTCTGTTGGGGTTGTTAGCCGCGGTTACGGCGGTAAAGCTATCCGCTACCCGCTCATTGTCTCTAAAAATACGCCGGTTTATGAAAGTGGTGATGAGCCTTTACTGATTGTAAAGTCTTGTGGTTGCCCGGTGGTGGTCGACCCCAACAGAGAAAACGCAGTTCGTACCTTGCTCGAGCGGTTCTCGTGTGATCTTGTTCTTAGTGATGATGGCTTGCAACATTACCGGATGCACCGCGATGTTGAGGTTGCAGTGGTTGATGCTTCTCGGGGGTTGGGTAATAAACTCACACTACCGGCCGGGCCCTTGCGTGAGCCTCTAAAACGTCTCCAAGAGGTGGATTTTGTTGTGCACAACGGTGGAGAGGGTATAAGCGTTGATTCAGGCAATGTAAAAAATACCTGTTTCGTCAAACTTGAACCAGTTGGACTGCATAAATTTGGGGCAGAGGAATTGATTAGCGTTGCTCAGTGGGTTGATTCAATGTCGGTACATGCAGTGGCCGGCATTGGCCACCCTGAGAGGTTTGCTTCTACGCTTAAGGAAATGGGCTTTGAACCAGACCTTCATGCTAAGAACGATCATGAGGCTCTTTCTATTGACGATCTTAGGTTCAAGGACCAGCGCCCCATAATTATTACCGAAAAAGATGCAGTGAAATATAATGACGCTGTTCCAGATAACCTTTGGGTACTTGAGGTCCGAATGCTTTTAAGTGACCAGCTTGTTGATAATGTTCTAGCAAGCGCAGGGCTTCCTGTGACGAATCTTTAACTTACCCATATAATAGGGCAGTTGTTCTAATTTAACCGGTGATAGCTATGTCGTTTGTGGTAATTATTCCAGCTCGTTACGCCTCTTCGCGGCTTCCCGGCAAGCCCTTAAAAGATATTGCGGGCATGCCGATGATACAAAGGGTTTGGCAGCAAGCAGTTAAGAGTGGCGCATCAAGAGTGGTTGTTGCCACTGATGATTTACGGATACAGTCAGTCGCAGAGCAATTTGGTGCAGAGGTCTGTATGACGCGAGAAGATCACGTCTCTGGAACCGATCGTTTACAAGAGGTAGCCAGTGCTCTTCAGCTCGATGATAGTCAGTTAGTGGTTAATGTTCAGGGTGATGAACCTATGATTCCGCCGGTTGTTATCAATCAGGTCGCCAATAACCTAGCAGACAACTCAGCTGCAGGCGTAGCGACGCTTTGCGAGCCCATTTATAGCGTTGACGACTTCCATAATCCAAATGTCGTAAAAGTGGTTACCAATGCAGCAGGCCTAGCGAGTTATTTTAGCCGAGCGCCTATTCCTTGGCCACGGAGTGATGTGGTATCCGTTGGGGACTCACCGCGTCGTCATATCGGTATTTATGCCTACCGTGTTTGCCAGCTGAATGCGTTCGTAAATTGGCCAGTAGCGCCGACAGAAGCAGCCGAATCCCTTGAGCAATTGCGGTTTTTGTGGAATAACGTGTCGATTCATGTGGCAGACGCTGTTGCTGATGTTCCTGGTGGTATCGATACAGAGGAAGATTTGAAAGCAGTGACATTACTGTTTTAGAGTCCAATTTATTTAAATTAAAGCTGAAAAATTATGGTCAAAATGTCGGTGCTGTTTGTTTGTTTGGGTAATATTTGTCGATCACCAACGGCGCACGCCGTGTTCCAGGCAATGGTTGATGAAGCTGGATTGACGGACACAATTCACGTGGATGGTGCAGGAACGGGAGATTGGCATCTTGGTCATGCACCCGATGCTCGTTCTGCAGCTACGGCGGCAGCGAAGGGTTATGACATGTCAGGATTGCGGTCACGACTAGTGACAACAGAGGATTTCTCTGATTTTGATTATATTATTGCAATGGATGCTGATAATTTGAGTAACCTTAGAAAAATGCGTCCGGCTAATACTGATGTAAAGTTAGAGCTGCTATTAGATTACTCTCGCAAACCGGAGTATGACTCTGTGAGTGAAGTGCCAGATCCATATTACGGCGGGGAGGACGGGTTTCCCAGAGTCTTGGATCTAATTGAGGATGCCGCGGCTACGCTGTTAACGCATGTAAAAAGCGAGATAGCAACGCCTTCAGCACTTCAAGGTTAGCGGTCTTTATGAATCTTACAATAGAAACCAATAAGTGTCTTCAAGATTATAATAGCTTGGCATTACCTGCGGTGGCTGCCTATTTCTGTTGTGTATCTAATGATGGACAGATGCAAGATGCACTGGCTTTTGCTCAGTCAAAAAGTTTAGCTGTGATACCACTGGGTGCGGGCAGCAATGTGGTGCTGGCATCAGACATTGAAGGTTTGGTTATTTACATAGATCTCAGAGGGGTTGACGTCCATGAGCCCACTGATCACTCAGAACGTTATGTTGATGTTACGTTTCAGGCCGGTGAAGACTGGCATGAGATGGTGTTATATAGCCTGGCACAGGGTTGGTATGGACTAGAAAATCTATCGCTTATTCCGGGTAATATGGGGGCCGCTGCAATACAGAATATTGGTGCCTATGGTGTCGAACTGAGTGATATTTTGGTGTCTTTAAATATTGTTGATATAGGTTCGGGCAAATTATTATCCTTAAGTGCAGCCGAATGTCACTTCTCTTACCGAAACAGTATTTTTAAACAATCATTGAAAGATAAATGCATTATTACTGACATAACATTGCGATTGTCCACTCACCCGGTTATTAATCTTGAATATCCGGCTCTAAAGCATTATTTTCACGATCAGTTAGTGGCACCAACTGCGCAGATGGTTAGCGAGGCTGTGTCTAAGATTCGGCGATCAAAGCTTCCGGATCCGAAGGAATTACCTAACGTAGGCAGTTTTTTTAAGAATCCGGTGATATCGGCCAGTCTCTTTACTAAAATTGAGCGCAAGTTCGATAATAGTAACGTCAAGGTTCCAGGTTATCCTCAGTCAAATGGTGCAATAAAGTTGCCAGCTGGGTGGTTGGTTGAGCAGTGTCAGTTTAAGGGTATTCGACATGGTTCCGCAGGGGTTCATGAACATCAGGCGTTAGTGCTAGTCAACTACAATGATCCGACGACTCAGGACAGCGCGAGAGATATTTTAGAGTTAGCCGCCGACATACAGAAGGTCGTTTTGGCTGAATTTAGTGTTGATTTAGAAATTGAGCCGCGGATCTATGGATCTATTTAATAAACAGATTATTCCCTTGTCACTGGGGGGGGGACGTTCCAGTGAGATCGTTTTTTGGCCGAACTGGTTGGGACAGACTGCTGCAGATCAGTTGCTAGATACAGCCATTACCAAAACGCCATGGCGAAAAGATGTGATTAACATCATGGGTAAACAAATCCCAATTCCACGTCTACAAAACTGGTTTGGTGATCCTAATACTAGTTATACCTACTCCAGAATTCGGCTACAAGCATTAGCCTTTCCGGATTGGATGGAACAGCTTCGTGCTGCTGTAGAGAGAGAAACAGGTAATTCGTTTAATCGTGCGCTAGTTAATTACTACAGAGACGGAAAAGACAGCGTTGACTGGCATGCAGATGATGAGGCTTCGTTGGGTTTTGAACCCCTGATCGCCAGTGTAAGTGTTGGTGCTGAGCGGATATTCCAGCTGCGACACAATGTTTCTAAAGAAAAAGTTAAAATTAATTTGCCCCACGGCTCTTTATTGTTGATGGGGGCAGGTGTCCAAGAAAATTGGCAGCATAGCGTAGCAAAGGTGAAGCAACTTGATGAGCCCAGAGTTAACTTTACCTTCAGGTATATGGCATCAAATAATTAGTACACAGGTATTGGAGTAGATATTGGAATTATCTCAATTTGGGCATAAGTTCGCTGGTTCGACAGGTATCGTCGAGTTGATGGACGATTTAGGTAGCGCGTTAAATGAAAATCCTGAGATGATTTTTATGGGCGGGGGTAATCCCGGTCGAATACCTGAGGTCGAGGCAGTGTTCAAGCGTCGATTGGAATCAGTTCTTCAAGACCCTGCTCAACTGCATAGCCTGATGGGGATCTACCAATCGCCGCAAGGGGATAAACAGTTTCTCACCGATATTGCCGCCTTATTAAATAAACAATTCGGCTGGACGCTTTCTGAAAGAAATATCGCTGTCTCAAACGGCAGTCAACCCGCCTTCTTTATTCTTTACAATATGCTGGCAGGAAAAATGATGGACGGCAGTCATCGCTCTGTGCATTTGCCGTTAGCACCCGAATATATCGGCTACACTGATATTGGTTTAACTGATCGTTTTTTTACAGCCACTCGTCCTGAAATTGAATTGCTGGATGATCACTTATTTAAGTACCACGTTGACTTTTCGAAGCTTAAAGTCGATCAAGATACTGCCGCGCTTTGCGTGTCTAGACCGACTAATCCGACGGGTAATGTTCTCACAGATGGCGAGGTAGAGCATCTTGATGAAATAGCAAGGGAATCTGGTATTCCATTGATTATCGATAGTGCCTATGGGCTTCCTTTTCCGGGAATATTATTCACCCAAGCCAAGCCTCATTGGAATGAAAATACTGTTTTGGTGCTGAGTCTTTCAAAGCTAGGGCTACCAGGGGTGCGCACAGGTATTGTTGTCGGTAGCGAAGAGCTAATTTCAGCGTTTACTAACGCCAACACAGTGGTTAGTTTGGCTTGTGGTAACTTTGGTCCAACCATTGCCAGAGAGTTGGTGAAGAGTGGCGAAATACTGTCTCTGGGGCGCGATCTAATTAAACCGTTTTATCAAGATAGAGCCACTCAGGCTGTGGAGTGGTTTAGGCAAGCCCTTGGTGACGTTCCCTATAGAATACATAAGCCGGAAGGGGCTATCTTTTTGTGGCTCTGGTTTGAGGGACTACCTATTAGCAGCCAAACGCTATATGAACGTTTAAAAGACCGAGGCGTACTCATTGTACCTGGCCATAATTTCTTCCCTGGCATGGACAACGATTGGCGACACCAGCAAGAGTGTATCCGCGTATCTTATGCGCAAGATGCTGGGTCTGTTAGAAATGGCATAAACGTGATTGCACAAGAGGTATTGAAAGCGTTCACGGAGTAAGCCCTTGAATCGCCATATATTTTTTAGTAGCGCAGGCTTGTGCTCAATCAACCGTCATTTGATTTTAAGTGGCTAAATACTCGCTGTAAGGCGTCGGGTGCACCCATGGTGCCATCGCCTGATATAGGTCTATCACCTCGGTCAAAGTCTGCTAGCGTCTCCAGACCATCGCGAATATTCTCCGGTACCGGTGCCCCCATTACCCCTTCTTTTTCGGTGGCAAATAAGGGTGCCGATCGCGCCCAATTCAGTTGGGCGAAATAGCCACCACCAGCTTCAAACAAAGCCGCCTCGGCCTTGCAATCTTGGTGAGCAAGCCATACTGCCATGGCAGATACCTTATCTGGTGATAAGCGTTTCATTATTGCCTCAGGAGCGCTAGGGACCGGTTTTTTCCCGGCGGCTATGCGGCTTTCATTAATTGAATTGGCAAAATCTTCTGTCATACGAGTGCCTGCTTGGGGTATAAGCACGTTGCATTTAATGTCGAGCTTGAGCTTTTTAGCCTCAAATTGTAGCGAGTGGGAAAGACCTATAACACCCGCTTTGCTGGCGGCATAGGCGGCAACACCGGCCCCGTACATGGCAGGGGACGCGGTCATAATACAGCGGCCATACTGTTGTTGGACAAACACCGGCCAGGCAGCTTTCATTACTGAAAAAACACCCGTCAAGTTGATGTTTAAGGTTCGTTGCCAAGATTCAAGGGTTAGTTCAGACCATACTTCTGGGGTCAATATGCCTGCGTTATTAATCACGATATCAAGACGACCATATGTATTTATTGCATCGGCGACAATAAGCCCGCCTTGTTCGACAGAATCGTAGTTGGCCACGGCTTCGCCGCCGCTGGCTCTAATAAGAGCAACCACTTCGTCAGCTACTTGGCCCTTAGCGCCGCCGCTGCCGTCGTAAGTAGTACCTAAGTCGTTTACGACTATTTTGGCACCGCGCTCGGCCAGAAGAAGAGCATGTTCGCGACCTAATCCACGGCCAGCACCCGTTACAAGGGCTACCTGACCGGTAAAATCTAATATCTCACTTGATTGCGTAGTACTCATGAGGGGTCTCTTATTTTTTGTCAATTCTAATTTAACGTACTTTAACAGTGCGAATGAATTTGTACTATATCAGTACAAATTATCTGCTACATTAGATAAAGACTAGCGTCTATAGTCTCTGGGAGAGCATCCTCTAGATTGGATTATGGAGATGTGTAGGTCTATAGACTTTAATCAACAACACGGGGTCGGGCACTTGAGGTTGCCTATGTTGGCTGCCGGAAACGCCCACGCCGACTAAGCATGAGCAGTCTAACTGCTTGCAATACGTAGGCTTTGGTGAGGTTGTTAGTTGCTTGGGCCTATTGAAAAGCGGCTCTGTAGCGATTAGCCTCACTCCGAAGAATAGCGTCTGCATCAAGCGAGGCTATTGAAATATCTTTTCGTTGTGGGATATCTCCGGCCAATTGCAGCCCGATATAGCGCATTGCGCAAACCCTAAGAAACGATGTGAAGTTGTTTATATCATGCCCAACTTCCAGAGACTCATCATAAAGGCGATTGAGCATTTCAGGTATTGTCAAAGCGTCTCTCAGAGCAATCTCCTCGAGCACAATCCAAAAATGATGTTCAAGTCTAATACTTGTTACCATTCCCTGAATTCGCACGGACCGGCTAGAAGTTTCCCATAGCTCCGTATTTGCGTTTATAAATAGTTTGCACATAGAATCCTCGTCTCCCCAGCGTAGCCTCTGATTCATTAGCTTTGGCCCCCTAATATTAGCCAATCCCACTTGTATAGAAGCATAAGTCGATAAGTAAAAACATAATGCAAAAGAGCTATATACGCTATTGAATAGTTAGTTGCGACGGAATACGAGGGGTTTCTGGTATCTTCTTACTACGTTCGTAGTGGTGCAGGGTACTCATCTAAAAGTGTTAGTAATCTCACATATTGTTGATCACTTAATTGAACAAGTTGTTGCTCAAACACACCCACACCGGCGTCAAAGGCTTCCCCGAGCGCTACAGCCTGGTCATTAGGCTGAGCTGAATGTACTGGCGATTCGGTAACGCCGCCGATAATCTCTTTATAACTCATGGCTCTATCCTCCTTAGATACTGAGTAAATCAGACACTTATCCCGTGCCTCGCATGTACTCGATCTGTTCCTACCATTTTGCACTTTACTAAGAGATTGTGGCTAGGTGGTAGTAATTGAATACTACTATGCGGACTACTGTTTTATTTGCTTTAGGTCGTCTCTCAGTAATCGTTTGCTAGAGCTGCACCAACTGACCTATAAAAGAGGTGTTTGGTTGAGAATCTGGATCTAGTTAATTTATGGCGCTGTGGTTTCTTTTCTTTTACTAACTTACCTCTGGCATGGCGTATAGTGCGTGCCATGATTACTGCGCAAACTATTCTAGAGTCTACCTTTGGTTATCCATCGTTCCGTACTCCGCAAAAAGACATTATTGATACCATTGTCGACGGCGCAGACGCGTTAGTATTAATGCCGACTGGAGGAGGGAAGTCGTTGTGCTATCAGATACCGGCTTTGGTTCGTAACGGCTGCGGTATTGTTGTATCACCATTGATTGCGCTTATGCAGGATCAAGTTGATGCGCTGCGCCAACTTGGGGTGAAAGCAAGTTATCTAAACTCTACTTTGTCGACGGAAGAGGCCCATCAAACAGAGCAAGAACTATTAGCGGGCCGTCTTGATTTGCTCTATATCGCGCCGGAGCGGCTTAAGCAAGATCGTATGCTCAATTTACTCAAGCGATCATCAATATCCCTATTTGCTATTGATGAAGCCCACTGCGTGTCGCAATGGGGGCATGATTTCAGGGCTGACTATCTGCAGTTAGGCATTCTTCATGAGCAGTTTCCAGACATTCCTCGCATAGCGCTAACAGCGACGGCAGATGCGCGGACTCGAAACGAGATTATCTTTCGTTTAAATCTTGATGGTGCTCGTCAATTTGTGTCTGGATTTGATCGACCTAATATTGCCTACTCCATTGAGTTAAAGCATAACGCTAAGCAGCAATTGCAGCAGTTTTTGACAGAACAACATGCCAATGACGCGGGTATTATTTATTGTCTATCGCGCAAGAAAACTGAAGACATCGCATTTTGGTTGCAAGGCCAAGGTTTTAACGCATTACCCTATCATGCTGGCTTGGATGCAAGAACGCGTGCAACCCATCAGGCGCGATTTCTGCGCGAAGAAAGTGTGATCATTGTAGCTACCGTTGCTTTTGGTATGGGGATTGATAAGCCAGATGTCCGCTTTGTAGCCCACTTAGATCTACCCAAAACGGTAGAGTCATATTATCAAGAAACAGGTCGTGCTGGACGTGATGGGTTACCCGCCAACGCCTGGATGATATATGGCTTACAAGATGTTATAAAATTACGACAAATGATGGAGAGCTCTGAAGGTAGCGAAGAACACAAGCGGGCTGAGCAACACCGGCTAAACGCCATGCTGGGATTATGCGAGATAACAACTTGCCGAAGGCAAGCACTATTGGACTACTTCGATGATCAACTAGCTCAGCCATGTGGCAACTGTGACACCTGTTTAAAACCTGTGCCTGTTTGGGACGGGACACAAGCCGCGCGGATGGCATTGAGCGCTTGTTATCGTACCGAGCAGCGGTTTGGGGTTAACTATTTAATCGATGTGCTTAGAGGTGCTGATGTTGATAAAATCAAACACAATAACCATCATCAATTACCCACTTATGGCGTCGGTAGTGAACTAGACAATAATCAATGGCGCTCGGTATTTAGACAATTAGTGGCTAGGGGGTATTTGAGTGTCGATTTAGAACGTTTTGGGGCACTGCGCTTAGAAGAAAAGTGCAGGCCACTTTTACGCGGTGAGGAAACTATTGAACTACGCAAAGATATTAAGCAGCAAGCCGCTAAACGCACCACAAAATCACAGTTACCCGTTGATATAGACGTTGCTCTTTGGGAGGCCCTGCGCAATTGTCGTCGGGAGCTAGCTGATGAACAAGGCGTGCCACCCTATGTCATATTTCACGACAGTACATTACAAGAGATGTGCGCAAGGGTGCCTCAAAGCTTGCCAGAATTTGCCCAGTTAAGTGGTGTTGGTGAACGTAAACTAGATAAGTATGGCGCAGTATTTTTGAGTGCTATTAACAACCATCTGGCCGCTTAACTTTGGCTGATGCCCTAGGGTATCTGGGCGCTGAGAGCTAATTAGTTGTTTCATTTATTGCGTCTTCAAGTGTTGAGAGCAGCAGGTTGATCTTATCCAGTGATTCTGTAAATTCATTCTCAGCGATAGAATCAGCGACTATTCCGCCACCTCCCCAGCAGTGCATGATCTTCTCGGAAGCGACTATAGTGCGAATGGCGATATTCAGATCCATGTGATTATTGGCACTGAGGTATCCAATGCTGCCGCAGTAAACAGATCGCCTGAGTGGTTCGAGCTCTTCGATAATTTCCATAGCTCTCTTTTTGGGTGTACCCGTAATTGAGCCACCAGGAAAACAGTCGCGAAGTAGCTTCAGTGGAGTGCTTTCTTCAGCAAGTTCACCTGTTACGGTACTGACCAAATGGTGGACGTTAGGAAAGCTTTCTAATGCGAATAACAGTGGTGTTTTGACCGTTCCAGCAGCACAGTTTTTGCTAATGTCATTACGGAGCAGGTCAACGATCATTACATTTTCTGCCCGATCTTTTTGGCTATTACGCAGTATGTCTGCATTTTCGTTGTCTTTTTGGGCAGATTTGCCTCTCGGCATGGTGCCTTTAATAGGTTTAGTTTCGACCAATAATCTAGCGCTAGCCTTTTGCGGTGATATTTTTAAAAACCGTTCAGGGGACATTGATAACAATGCCTGACCAGGCCAGCGCCAAAATGCGGAGTAGGGTGACGCAGTGGCCTTGCGCAAGCGCTTGTAAGCAGTCCATTCGTCACCCTCATAGGGTGCAGAAAAATGCTGAGTGAAATTAGTTTGGTAGCAGTCCCCACTATTGATATAACTTTTTATACCAGCAATGGCCTTTAGATACTCAGTTTTACTGGTCGTTGCAGTAAATGGTTGAGTGAGTCTAAAATTGGTTTTGTGAGTATTTATGCCAATATTGAACTTACACAACCTATCAAGAACATCACGCTTCAGCGCATCAGGACAGCTCTCATGGAAGACCGCTTCAGCACTCTGACGATCATGATAGACCGTCAGTGCCCACAAAAACCGACCGATACGCATATCAGGTAGATCGACTAGGGTTTCAGCTTTATTAGGGATATCTATAAGACGTCTGCCTAAATCATAGCCAAAGAAACCCATAAGTCCGCCCGTAAATGGAAGGCTCTCATACCGATTGTCGATGGGCAATAATGGATTCAGTGCATCTTGGGCTATTTGAAAGGGATCATCATCGGAAATACGTATTTCCTGACCCTCAGTAATTGTTGAGTGACTCCCTCGAGTTTCAATAATTAGGTCGGCAGCACTGGATATAATGTCAACATTACCTTGCTGACTTGCAGGCTTTCCGCTATCCAGCCATATGGCCTCGGGCATATCGCTGATTCTTTCGAACAATACAGAGCAGTCCGCGAAGTAGGGTACTGCATGGCGAGTAATTAACATCACTACTTAATAGCCCTTTTAAAGTGTCATGCCTGATGGGTGGATACATGCGATGCTCGTTACTCTATGGATTTAAAGGTCTACGCGCAATCATCATTTGACACCTTTGTACGATTGATTCATCTTGTCAGCCTCATTAAAAAAGGTTTAATACAATGATTGTTATTCGTATAGCTAATGCGCAGCAAGATGCGTCCATGTTAACCCATCACAACTGTGCAATGGCGTTGGAAACTGAGAATAAGGTATTAGATCCAAAAGTTGCGCAGCTAGGGGTCCATGGTCTCTTTGATCGCCCCCAGTTTGGGTTCTATTTGGTGGCAGAGGTAAATGGTCAGCCCGCTGCTAGTCTGATGGTTACCTACGAATGGTCTGATTGGCGTAATGGATTGTTTTGGTGGATTCAATCTGTCTACGTAAAACAGGATTACCGACGAAGCGGGCTCTATAGGGCAATGTATGCCGAACTAAAACGAATGTCTGCAGAGCAGCCAACGCCCGTTTGCGGTTTTCGATTGTATGCTGAAACAGACAATACTAACGCTCACACGACTTACCGAGAATGTGGAATGCATGTATGCGAGTATCTGATGTTCGAAGAGAGTACAGCTCAAGCTGGATAGAGCCGACTTATTAGCGCGGGAACAGCATTTTCAACACGTAGTATTCGAGAGCCAAGGTGAACTGGGTCAAAGCCTACTTGAACCAGTTTTTCAATTTCAAAGGGTATAAACCCGCCCTCAGGGCCAATAGCTAAGGTGCTTGCCGCCTGGCAGTCTATTGGGCAGCGTTGCTCACTCATAGGATGCGCTACTATAGCTGTGGAATTGCCTACAATACTAGGTAGCTCATCTTCTACAAAAGGTTTGAACAGTTTATGTAAATGCACACTCGGAAGTAGAGTGTCTCTAGATTGCTCCAAACCCAAAATCAATTGCTCATTTATAGCCTCAGAGGTCAACAACGGTGATTGCCAAAAGCTCTTTTCTACTCGGTTTGAATTAACAAGGTGAAGCTGTTTTATCCCCATTGCGGCAATTGTTTGCAAGATGCGTCTCAGCATTTTGGGTCTTGGTAGTGCTAACACAATGGTCAGTGGTATAGGGCTTGGCGCTTTAGCAGTAAGCGCTATTTCTAGCGTTGCACTGGTATTATTCAGACATGTGATTGTCCCCAGCCCTATATCGCCATTTATCTCTCCAACACGCAAGGTGTCTCCCTTTGTGAGTCGCTGAACCTGAATGATATGCTCAAGCTGCCGGCCGACGATGGTGGCTACATTGTTCTGGATAGTTTCTGATTGGAGGAGGAGTAGATTCATGCCGTAATTGTAATCGATATAAACGATGACAGAAAATTATGTTTCTAGCACTCTATGCTGCTTCATGCGCATAAAACCGAGTAGTCGTTGTCTGCTATTGCATAGATAACCTTGGCGAATGACAATAAAATCTAATACAGTCTTTGCGCGTCAGTAAAAGATGGTGTCAAAAAGACTGTTTTTGCTCGCACACTAAATCTTAAAACAAAGCAGGGGATAATCGTGACCAATAAAATTCCAAGAAATAAAGAAAATGACTATTCAGAAACTATGGCGCAGCAGCGCCGTGATTTTGCCAGTAAAATAACCTCTTCCTCGCTGGACAATATAGGTCATTATTCGATTGATCCTGCAGTCACGGCCGGAAATATAGAGAATTTTATTGGTGTTGCGCAAGTACCCCTAGGTCTTATTGGCCCATTGCTGGTCAATGGTGAACATGCGCAAGGTGACTTTTATGTGCCCATGGCAACCAGCGAGGGAACTCTGGTAGCTAGTTACAATCGAGGGGCTAGTTTATTGCGGGCAGCCGGCGGAATAACAGTCTCTGTGGTTGACGATGCAATGCAGCGCGCGCCAGTATTTATGTTTGAGAATGCCCGGCAAGCCAGAGATTTTGGTGTTTGGATTGAGGCGAATTTTGATGAGATCGCGGAGCAAGCGGAAACGACAACATCTTCTGGCAAGCTCCGTAATATTCAACAATTTGCCGCAGCGCGAATGCGCTACCTACGTTTCAATTACACAACAGGCGATGCCGCGGGACAAAATATGGTCGGCAAAGCGACCTTTGTGGCCTGTGAGTGGATTATGGCCAATTATCCGGGTATCCAGCGCTATATGTTGTCAGGTGCCATGGATACTGATAAAAAGCATTCACACCTCAATACTCTGCATACCCGGGGTAAACGGGTTATTGCCGAAGTGACCATTCCCAGCGCTTTGCTTGAAAAAGTGATGGGTGTTAGCGCTGAGGTGTTGTTTAAGGCCCGTGCTGTGAGTCAGGTTGGTGGATTGCTTGCAGGCTCCATAAATACGGGCGCTCACTCGGCTAATGGTATTACTGCTACGTTCATTGCCACCGGCCAGGATGTCGCCAATGTAGCGGAATCCTCAGCGGCTATTGTCTATGCAGACCTCGACAGCGAAGGTAATTATTACCTGTCAATCACCATCCCATCGTTGATTGTGGCCACTTATGGTGGCGGTACAGGTCTTCCTACACAGCAAGAATGTCTCAAAATGATGGGTTGCGCTGGCGCCGGCAAAGTGAACAAGCTAGCCGAAATTATCGGTGCTACCGTTATGGCAGGGGAGATATCATTGATGAGTGCGGTTTTGGCGGGTGACTGGGTCACTAGTCATGACGCTTTGGGGCGCAATCGCTAAATTAAAGTCCCTGCGCATTATAGTAATTCTGTCTGACTTCACTATAATGCGTTGCCCTGGGCTCGTAGTTCAATGGATAGAATAGGGACCTCCTAAGTCTTAGATGCAGGTTCGATTCCTGCCGAGCCCACCAACGATTTCCAGTATGCACGTACATTGTAGGCCGCCCTAGTTGCTTCGATCGATTATTGGGGCGAGGCGATACTTCCTTCGGCAAAAACCATGACGACATAACTATGGAATGGCTCTGCATACGCTATGTGGTAATCCTTCCAAAATTTCGCATATCCGGCTTTAGTTTGAATCTCATTTCGGTAGTAGGCATCTGAACCCAGCCATAATTGAGAGGGTATAGAGTTATCTAAGTTCTGATAATACAAGTACTCCCAGCCATTGAGTTCCATCAGAGTGTAATGATTACATCGCACTAATACTGAGGAGGGCAGGGGGTCCTTGCCCACTTGGCATTGCTCAACCAGATTGCTCAATTCCGGGTTCTGGACCATCATTGTCCCAGGCGCTTGTGCCAGCATTAGCGCATTGTAGTGCGCTTGGCTCCGCAGCAATCGATTGCTGTCCGAGACCTGAATTGCAAGATAGGCGAGGGAGATAATGATCGCTATACCACCTATAAATTCCCCAATGTGTGCCAGCCCCTGAAGCGTCATTTTATTTAGCATTTTTTAAGTCTCATGTTTGTTAGATCAATTTAGTCATTGATTAAGCATAAGCGAATAGCCATTTCATTAATACACGTGGCTTTCTAATATGTGTATGGAGTTGGGGCAAGGTAGGTTTTGATAAAAAGGTCTTGCAATGACTGGCGGCTGATCATTTAATGACTACTGGTCAAATAGTTACAGTGTGGAGTATCGAAATGAATCCGCCTCAAACGATCCTTTTAGATGAATACCTCAAAAATACAATGCTGGTATCCTTAATACGTTTAGCCATGCTGCGGGTATTTACCGTTATCCGAAGGGAGTTCCGGTGGCTAAACTGGCTGGGTTTTCGCCTCCCTATGGTGATGTGTCTGAGAAAAACATTGAGAGAAAAGTTAAAAAATGAATACTGAATTAAGACGCGCGCGGACTCAGGATCAAAAATACTTTCGTCGTAAGGAAATATTGGAAGCGGCAGAGCGGCTTTTGGATGAAGTGGGTTATGAGGCTTTTTCGATGGCGAATTTGGCTAAATTAGCCGGCGTCGTGAAAGGAACTCTTTATCTTTATTTTAAAACCCGCGAAGAGGTACTTCTGACGCTTTATAACCAAAGCTTGGAGCGGTGGAGCCATGTGTTTCTTGACAGATTGAATGATGCGATGAGTGATCGGGACTACGTATTAGCCCTTTATCAAACTGCAGTGGCGGATCGCAGTTTTATTCCTCTACTCACTAGGTTAGAGCATGTCATTGAGCACAATGTCTCGATTGATAGTTTAATTGAGTCTAAGCGGCACTTTATCGACCGAGTGGATTGCATTGCTAAGGCCAGCGCGCCTGTTTTGAGTCTTAATGATCCTAAGGCATCAGAAGTAGTCAATGTTATGGGTGTTCTGTTAATTGGTGCTACACGCGCCGATCAGGGGCCGTCTCTAGAGGGCGAAGATATTCCCAGAGATGTGCAGGCACTTTTAAAGACTTTCTCATCAGAAGCTATATTCATAAAAAACGCCTGTCGCATCATTGCTGGCATTCGTGCGGACATCGGTTAGACAGGTTAAAAGAATGATTACCTTCTTGTGGGTGAAGCGTGGTCAGGATTAATTCGTTAGGTATTTTTGAATCTCGCTGAGACTCAAAAAGGCATACCTGTAACTTGAGTTATTCATGGGTTTGAGTGAATAATTGAAAAAATAGGGAATAGAATGATGACAGCAGATCAGATTTTTAGCGTATGTACTGCGATTGCCATGGCCGGTTGGGTAGGGCTAGTACTTGCCCCACGATGGACCGTAACGCGTGATTGGATTGCTCCAGTTATCGCACCTTTGCTCATTGCCGTGTTCTACGGCTGGCTAATGACAAATAACAGTCCGCCTAGTGGTGGTGGGTTTGGGTCATTACAAGAAGTCACCATATTATTCTCTAATCCGAATCTGCTATTGGCGGGATGGATACATTATTTAGCCTTTGATCTTTTTGTTGGCGCATGGGAAGTTCGAGATGCGCAACGTCAAGGTATTTATCATTTACTGGTTATCCCCTGTTTATTAGCCACACTTATGGCCGGGCCAGCAGGGCTTGCTTTGTATTGGTTACTTCGAGTGCTCGTGGGGTTTGTGAAGCAGAGACAGCTCAACCAGGGGCAAGATAGTTTATGAATAACCCGCAATCATCTCTTGCGTATCTCCGATGGCCAACAATACTTGAGCTTAAATCAACTCAGATTTTTTGGTACCGCGCTGCTTTATTTAATTTTGCACTGATGGTGTTCTGTTTGGTTGTAGGGCTTTTTGATGACAGGACATTGAACGGCATATCGGTATGGAGTAAGCCAGTCAAATTTGGCCTATCCATAGGCGTGTATTTTTTAACCTTAACATGGTTCGCCACATTCTTAGATTCCAAGACATTGAGAAGTACGAGTGGTAAATGGCTTGTCGGAATACCGTTGATCGCGGGTATAACGGAGGTAGTGTACATCGCCATAATGGCAAGCTTGGGTGAAGCCTCTCATTTCAACCTGTCCTCTAATTTCACAAGTATTATGTACATCATCATGGGTATTGGTGCGGCCTCTATGGTTTTAGTTTTACCTTGGATGGCTTATCTCATTGCAAAGCAAAACCCTATGTCAAACCCTTTAATTTTGGCCATTGTTATTGGCCTTTGCCTTACCTGTCTACTTGGTGGAGGTTTTGGAAATTATCTCAGTAGTAATGGTGGGCACTGGGTAAACGCTGCGCCAACGGATGCTAACGGTGTTTGGCTCTTTAACTGGGCCATGGATGGTGGTGACCTGCGTGTCGCGCACTTTTTTGGAATGCATGCAATGCACGCTTTTCCTATTTTTGTAGTGTTGCTGCCGCAACATTGGAGCCCAAGATTTAAGTTAAAAATACTTATTGTTTTCATTGTGGCGTATGCCATGTTTAGTGCCCATACGTTTTTTCAAGCAGTTAATGGACAACCATTTTTGATAGGGTAAATGACGTAGGTAGACGAAGATATTAGTGTTGTTTGTTTCTTATAGCTGAGACCATAAAAAAACCTTGGATGATTAATCATCCAAGGTTTTTGATTACTTAGCTGATTGCTGATTCAGCTATTGTCCCAATTGGTATAGAGGTTTTTAACCACAAAACTTCTAGGATTAACGCAACTATAAACTTCACTGGTGATGGCATCCGCTTTGTCAGCGACTTTGTAATAGTTGTAAGCCATTTCAGCTCTGGCCATAAAAGTTTGGAAATAGGATAAGCTTATAAAATCATAGTTAAGATCTCTTTGCCCTAAGTATGGAATAATGTAGTTTACGCCATAGCCTTTCATCCCAGCAGAAGCAATAAGTTCCGCTGCAGCTCGCTCTGCTACTTTCGCGTCATCCAATGTTTTACCTTCATTTAAAGAACAGTCAGCATACTGAACGGGTCTTTTAACATCCGCTTCCACAGTGGCATCCATTGCTGAAACAACTTTATGCTGAAAGGTAGCTAAGTTAGGTCCGCAGCTATGAGGTGCTTTTAGATTAGGATACTTCTCTTGAAAAACATTGACATAAGTTCCCCATTCTTTATACATCTCTAGACCATTAGGCCAGTGACCAACAATAACGTGAGTAAACGTGCCCATGCTATCACCAGCATGAATTGGCGTTAGCATGCTCTGGTTGTACTTAAGACCGTTTTGATTCGCAAAATCACCATATTTTTGCGAAAATTTCTCAACATCTTTGAATGTTTTACCTTTATTTAGCGTACAGAAATTGTATTCGGCTCGAAGTTCATCAACACCCTCGGCTTTCATAGTAGTTACGGGCTCTTCATGATCGTCTGCGATACTGGCACCGGTAATCATTAGCAGCAGTGGTAGTAGTATTAGTTTCTTTTGCATGGTCTTACTCCTTAGTAAATTAAAACTTAAAGTTGTAATGTTTGATCCATCGGCCTACTAAAAAAATAGAGGGCCTATAGATATCAATTAACGCGACTGATTACAGCTTGCTGCTCAACTAATGTTCCGTCTATGTAGAGGGTCGAGTCGACGACTGCCGAGTTACTTTCTCCCGAATCAACTGTCCACTTCATAGAGTTAACATAGCTATGGTGCTCTGGATGATAACCACCCTGGGTTACGTCTAGAGAGACAGCGACCATGTCTTTTGACACTTTTGATGCTGTAAATACGGGCTGAGTTCCTAATGCACAATAGTGTTTGACCACTAACTCTCCATCTTTATTGTCTGAGTAAGTAGTTAGCATTTCGACACCATCTTCAATGAGAGTCTCAGTGATCAAATTGCCACCTGAAACTAATTTGAAGTCTGAAGAAACGTCGATGACCACTCCGGTGAACTGGGTTAGTTTTCCTTCCCATTTACCGACCATCTTTGTCATCTCAGTAAATCCAGCGCTATGCGCTGTTTCAGTGATGGCAACTTCACCTATTTTAGTGGAGCTATGCTCCTCATGATGTGCGGAAAACGCACTCAAAGAAACGAGTGATGATGCCATCAGGAGAATGATTAGATTAGAGTTTTTCATAATATTACCTTTTGTTAAATTAAAGATTCAAGTTAGTAAGCAAAATGCTCACGGGTGATTACACAACTACAGTCAAAAAGCCTACTGACGAGCATAGCCCTTTTATACATGTTTTATAACTGTCCTTAATTCATTTTTAATAAGACAGAAGAAGCCTTTTCTCCAATAAGAGTAACGATATAAAGATTTGAGTTATTTTGATCATTAATTTGCTTATATTGTTCTAGTCCTAAAACCTTATTTGCGAATACATTTGTGGTATTGCTATGCCCAACGACCAAAACAGATTTGCCTTTTGTTTCGTGTTGAAAGGATGCTGAATACATGTCACTTGAGTCGTATAAAAGTACCGGTAAATTTTTACTATCGGCTGTCGGTGTAGCCGTCAACTGAGTTCTCTTATAATCTGTAGAGTAAACAGCATCGAGCTTTACCGTGGAAAAGGTCTCTTTCCAATTATTGGCTCTTCTTACTCCGTCATAATTTAACGCTGGGTTATCATCAGTTTTGTCGATCCGTACTTTTTCAGCATGACGAATAAAATAATACGTAGTTACCTCCTCAGAATAGCAAGCTGAAGATGTAAAAAGGAATGTGCAAATTAGAACTAGTATTTTTATCATTAATTGCATCATAGCTAAATAACCCATGCAGTCAAATTAGGGCTAGATTTAGATACGGAAAATTTCCCTACAGCAATAGGCGATTAATCGGTAATCGAAAGCCTTTGGGGTGGGGGCAGGCTAGTTTAATATGACGAACTGAATATTTTATTAATCAATTCTTTTCAAACACAGGAAGAAGTCTAATGACAGACCTTGAAGAGTCTCAAAGGGTAACAATTGAAAGGCTCCAAAAAGAAATAGAAGACTGGAAAAAGAAATATTCTGATCAGATAAAAACTGATGAAGAATGGGAGCGTTATATAAAAAAGAGCAGGGAAGAAGGCGAAGAGCAGAGTAAGCAAAAAGTAATCTCTTGGACACTTGGGTTACTGTGGGCTCTGCTCGTAATTTACGAGCTACGTTATTGATTAAAACTCTAATAACCAAAACAAGCGTGGCCTAGACTGGAATTAGCCGAGAGTTTCGTTACAGGATTTGAATGTTTTGGCATCCAAATAATTGCCTAATTAAATAGATTTATTAGTTCTTAAATCGATCTAGCTGGATGGGCTAGTCTGTTATACAACCTTATTTGTGCTATGTTCGAAAGCTCAAGGTTATTTTTAGCGCTCATTTCTTGTTAGATTGATGACTAGCATTACAAGATAATAATCACCCCAGTAGTGTTTTACAGGAATTTAATCGGCACCTACCAAAAAGATAGCTAACAACCACAAAAAGAGTATCCTCGGACTTTTAATAGGAGATATAGGTATTAAATTTTTTGACATACTACAACTACAAACGTCACGACAGCACACTGACTTTTTAGCTTTGCCGTTCATTAAATCTATGCAAGAAGGTAATATAACCAATGCCCTGTATATTTCATTTTTAACGCAGTGGTATCATATTCTAAAGCATACTTCGCCACTTATATTGAACGTTCAGTCGCGACTGACTGAAGAAACTGAATGGTTAACAGATGTTATTGGTGAATTTACTGAACAAATGGTGAGCCATAACGAGCTGATACTTAATGATATCTCTGTATGTGGTGGCAACATGGATGAGGGGCGCCACAGTAAACCTCACATGGCGACAGAACTAATGGTCAGTTATGCTTATGACACAGTGAACCGCATAAACCCACTAGGAATAATGGGTATGCACCATGTTCTGGAAGGTGCTGTGCTCAGTCTCGCGCACAGGTCAGGAGACAATATAGGTGCTACTCCATCAGTGCCTAAAGGCGCCTTTACTTACCTTTTTTCTCACGGCTCGCTTCTCCAGAATAATGCTGATGTTTTTATAGGTGTTATGAACAGAATCGATCGATCAGAAGATAGAAACCAGATTATTCACTCAGCGCAGGTTTTCTACAAATTATATGCCGACATTTTACTTTCCCTAAATGCTGAACTAGAAAAACAATAACTACTATCTGCGATTCAAGTAAATTGAGGATTAATAGATGTCGTTAATCGTATCTCATGCTCCTCACCTCTAGAGGTAATAGGAGTCCTCTATTTGATTCGTTTGGCATCAACCCTATCTAGACATAATTTGACTGTATGGGGTGTTCAGCTATTCTTAGAGTCGCTGGAGTGGATAGCCTATGTTTAGGGCGGTAGTTTTTGAATCAAAATGAGAGGTACTTGCGGCTTATAAAAAGGAGTTTTCATAAACGTATAGTGACATACGCATCTCTTTTGTCTAAAGTGAATATTCAACTAATAAAAAGTAAGGCATTTAGAATGAATAAATTAATGTACGTGTTACTAACTTTTTTTATTACTCAAACGGCATTTGCGGATCACCATGCGCCTCAAACTAGTGCAGTTGAAACGTTCTTCTGTAGTTTTGCCGAAGGCAAAGATATGGATGATCTATTAAAGGTCGCCGGGGAATGGGATGCTTGGGCGAGCAATAATTTCAGTAAAGACTATAGAGGCTATGTGTTGCAATCGGTTGTCGCAAATGGTGCAGATTTCCCGTTTGATACAGTCTGGTTAGGTTTTGCAAACAACCATCAAGCGATGGGTACTATTAATGATGAATGGATGGCCAAGGGTGGAAAGGTACAGAAGAAGTTTGATTCTGTTTCTCCCTGTAGTTCGCATTCACTAATGACCGCCATGGCAGTGAAACCGGTTGAAAATATGGGCGGACCTGGGTTTTTACAAATCTCTGCTTGTGAAATGAATGAAGGCTCTGATATGGCATCATTAATGGCAGGAGATAAGGCATGGGCGGCATGGATGACAGACAATAATATGCCGGGTGGGTTGTTCCGCTGGTTCACCGCTGTTGGTGAGCCGCGTGGTAGCAAAACCGATTTTTATAACGTCTATGTTGCCTCAAGTATGGCAGAGCGAGGACAGGCCCATGACATGATGATGGCGGGCGGAAATCAGGCACTGCAGTCAGCCTATGGTGATCTTGCAACGTGCGACAACCCCCGTGTTTGGCATGCTCAACCCGTTGGTGGTAAATCAGGAAGTTAAGTTACTTAGGTTCCAAAGATACAAAAAAGCCTCGGAATTTCACAACTCTGAGGCTTTTTTACGTTTAGGGTAGAGCATGAGTCTCATCAACGATTGGGTCCTCACTGGGCCCTCTTGTTGTGGGGATGTTATTTGATGTACATGGAGATTATCGAATTGCACTACTAGTATTGATTACTTTGGGAGTCGTAGGAATGATAACTGTGACGTTTATTCGTCGACCTATGATATGAGAAGTGTCGGCATCTGCTTTTTTCTAGCCCTCAAAAACTTCTCAATCTACTCCATAAAACCCAAGCCAATCAGCCTGAAACCCACACAGGATAAAAGAATAAGGCAATTAGTTTCTGGAGTGCCGTGTCGTGTCGTGGCGCTGACCTCGATCTACGCGCACTTAAATGTGCCCGAAAAGCCCTTTTTTATAAGCCACAAATACTTCTGATTTCGGTCGCAAAACTTTTGGTTTATTGCCACCGCTCTGGAAGAATTGTCTAATGATGATGCTATATTTTGGCGATAGTAACTTAGCAAGTATTATTTTTTGGCGTCATTTAACCATACCGAAAATCCTTCTTAGCGAGCAGTTATTTGACAGTAGCGTGTACCCCAAGCGGAGTAGAATGCTTAATGATCAATTTTTCCTGCACTGGTGCTATTATGACCTTAATCGGGCAAAGCCCTAAGGAAACACAAGGGTAATGACTTAGGCTGATCTAAGCTTACTCAAACAGTCTTAGACCTCAGGGTTACGTGTATGAAAATAATAATAGTGATCTCCGCCTTGGCGGCGATGTTGTTCCTGTCTCCTAGCTTTGCACAGTCGGCGGTCTCACACATTTATACCAACGCCAATATCTATACTGTTAACCCTCAGCAAAGCCGAGCAAGCGAGGTGGGCGTGAGCAATAAGCGAATCGTCTGTATCGGTATGGAGAGCGTCTGTGACTCCTTTCGGGGCGACGACACCCAAGTACATGATTTAGACGGCAACTTCGTATTACCCGGCTTTATAGATAGCCATAACCACATAAGCTATGCCACGGGTTCTAACTTCCTCAGCCTAATGAACACGCCCGACTACCAAAGCTTTCGCCAAGCAGTACAAGCTTTTTCAGACGAGCGTCCAGAGTTGCAATGGATTATGGGTGACGGTTGGAACTACAATATTTTTGAAGGGGGTATGCCCACAGCCAAAGACCTTGATGGCATTACCAATGGCCGCCCGGCGATGATGATCTCCTATGACTCCCACACCCAGCTGCTGAACACCAAGGGCATGGAGCTATTTGGTATAACAGCAGAATCGAAACGTTCTCCATTGGGCGATATTGTACGAGATAAAAACGGCCAGCCCACTGGGATTTTTAAGGCAGCAATGTACATTTCTGATGCCGACCATGCGGAGATGAACGCCATATTCCCAGAACCTGACTGGGAAGATATCTACCAGAGCTTCTTAGACAACTTAGAGCTGGCATCTAGCGTGGGTATAACCACTATTATTGATCCGCAAGTGGCCATTGAGCAAATTGAATGGTTCGAGCGGGCCAGGGCCGAAGGGCAGCTAAATGCCTATGTTCACATTGCTTTGTTTTACCCACCGGGAACCTCCGCCGCAGAAGTTGTAACATTTGAGCAAGTACGGGACAGCTACAGCAACGATAGCGAGATTAAAGTCCCAGCGCTCAAACTCTACATTGATGATGTGATCGAAGCCGAAACCGCTGCGCTATTCGAACCCTATGAAGGCTCCACGGATAATGTTGGCGACTTATTTTTCGATCCAGATGAGTTTAATAAAATCATTACCGATCTCGATGCTCGTGGGTTCCAATTATTTGTTCATGCCATCGGTGATCGGGGTATCAATACGGCCCTTAATGCGTTTGAAATCGCGTTAAAGACAAACGGCAAACCTGCCGCGCCACACCAAGTGGTCCATGTAGAGCTGCTACAAGAACCAGACATCCCTCGATTTGCCGAACTCGATGTATCGGCCGCTATTCAGCCACGCCATATTTTTCCGTGGCCAGTCTCGCAATGGCAATTAAGTGTTGGAGATACGCGTCACAAAAACGCCTGGCCGCTCCAGTCAATGCATGAAGCCGGAGCGCGCTTTGCATTCTCCAGTGATTGGAACGTGTCCGAGATGGACCCTTTAATTGGTATCTACACCGCAGTCACCCGCCAAAGCCTTGATGGTATGCCAGCCGCTGGTTGGTACCCAGCCCAGCGTATCGATGTTGCAACGGCTATTCGTGGCTACACCCTTGATGGAGCTGTATCCAACGGTATAGCAAACGAACGTGGCTCCCTAGAGATCGGCAAGTTTGCAGATATGGTGGTGTTGTCAGAAGACATAACTGCCATCAATTCCGCAGGCATTGTTGACGTACAAATATTACAAACTATTTTTGCGGGCGAGCAGGTGTACGCAGCTCCATAGAATAATCGGGCTTAGGCTGTAATTGGTGCTTAAACTTATTGCTAATAACAACCTAAATTTAATTTGAGGATAATACAACGTTTTAAAATTTTAAATATGATTTAAGGCAGCAGGCTGATAAGACCCTAAATCTAGCCCTGATTTGACTAGATGGGGTATTTGGTTATGATTAGGTAATCACTAAGGAGAGGTAGATATGAAACGATTTCTTTTGACTTCGGTAATTGTTGTCTTGGTTGCTGGATGCTCAACCAATAGTACAAAGACATTTTTACATGAGAGCGATAGATCTGATGGGTCTTACCAAATTTTGAAAGGTGCAAAACCCTCCTATAGTCCTGAATTAATACGAAAGAAAATTGAGGGTTGGGTAATTGTAAAGTTTTCTTTAGATGAAACAGGCAAGGTGGATTCTGCTGAGATACATGAGGAATATCCAGTTGGAGTTTTCTCTGATTCAGCCATAAGATCAGTTAGACAAACTATTTACAAACCCACTATCAAAGATGGGATATTCCAGCGCACAGATAATGTGCTTACCAAAGTTAGTTTCAAGATGGCTCCGTCCAAAAAAGCACACGAAAATATTGACTGTAGTTCATCGAAACCTGACTATTCAACTAATAATTTGTGTAGACAAGTCGAATAAAATATCCAAGTTCACATGCCCTGACCTAATTTGACTGCATGGGGTATTCAGCTATGATTAGGTAATCAATGAAGGAAGCGTTTGATGCAGGAATATTTGATTTGGGTAATTCCGATATTAGCTGTTATCTACAGCATAAGAGCATTCATTCGTGATGCTAAGAAAATGAAAACGCCTACCTGTGATTCTTGTGGCTCAATAAACATAAATGCCAATATGTTCAAAAAGTATGGGTCTTGCAAAGATTGCGGTCATAAGTGGAAGATTCTTAAATTTGATGGTAGCGGTGGAGGCGGTGGTGATGGGGGGGGGATGTAGCCTCCAATAGTCCAAGAGTCGACAGCCATCTGCATATCTCTCACTTCGATCTAGCCCTGATTTGACTGGATGAGGTTTTGTTGCTGACCATTTCGAATTGTCGATCTATAGATACCCTATTAATGGGTAGGTTAATGGGTAAATATTCTAGCTATAAAAAAACCCCTGTAAAAACAGAGGCTTAATTAATGTATATGGCGGTGGGATAGGGATTCGAACCCTAGTTAGGCTATTAACCTAAGCCAGTTTTCAAGACTGGTGCATTCAACCGCTCTGCCATCCCACCTTTTGAAGGCGCGATTATACAGCGCCTTTTACTACGAACAAGTACCAATTAGGTCTTTGGCGTATTTTCTTTTGAAGAATCATCATTTGAAGCACTATTTGATGTTTCAGACGCGATCTTCTTTGGTTTAGCCGCTGCTTTTGGTTTAGCTGGCGCACGCTTCTTTCTAGGGTCATTAGACGCTCTAGGAGCTGCTTTAGCGGACACTGGCTTAGCTACAGCAGTTTCCGTTGATTGCGCAGGGGCGGGCTTTTGGACGCGCTCAGTGCTTACTTCAACTTCAACTTTAGGCTTAGGTTTTTTCCGTGGGTCATTGCTAGCCCGTGTTACCGTCTCAGATACCGCCGAAGACTCCTCTTTTTGCTCTTTAGCAACCTTTGGCTTTGCGGCAGACTTTCTAGTTGCGCGAGGCTTTTTAGGCGCTTCGGTAGCAGCCGAAGTATCTGTTTTAGCATCAGACGATACTTCTCCAGCTTCAGTTTTAGCTACCTTGGGCTTGGCAGGTCTACGCTTTGCTTTAGGCTTAGGTGCGGCAGCAGTATCAGCGCTCGCGACATTAGCAGTGGTGTCATTAGCTGGCGTTACCGCAGATGTCTCTACCGCTGGTTTGGTAGCAACAGCCGCGTCTTTAGCAACTGTAGGAGCGGGTGCCTTAGTATCAGGTGTTGGTGTTTCCGTAGTTGTCAGTGCATTTGCTTGATCTAACATTTCCTTGGGAACATCCTGCCGTTGACGACGACGACGTGGAGCTCGACGCTTATCATCTGGCCGACGTTGAAGTTGATCACTTGTCTCTTTTGGCGCTGCGCTTTCTGCCGGAGCCGTTGTAGTTGCTTCAGTTGCTACCTGAGTGCTTGCAACCTGATCCTTGGGCCGATTATTTCTGTTGCGACGGTTATTGTTGCGGTTTTGATTGCCTTTTGGCGCAGTGTTTTGATCACTAGATTGATCGTTGGTACTTTTAGGTGCAGTTGCAGTGCTTGCGGTTGCGGTTGCGGTATTGCTCGCAGCAGTTGCTTTGTTACCTTCAACTTCACGCTCATTGGTCCGTTGATTGTTATTGCGACCACGGTTGTTTTGACCACCACGACTTCGGTTTTGGTTATTGCGAGTGCGATTGCGATTGTTGTTATTAGGTCTTGGTTTCTTTTCTTCCTCTTTGACTGGCTCTACGGTCTCGCCAAACATGCTTGCCCAGAGACGCTTTACTAACCCTTGGCTTTTCTCTTTAACGACCTCAGGAGCAGCCATAACGGGAGCAGGCGTTGCAGGGATCATGGTGTTAACCGCTGGTTTCGGCAAATTTTGAGGCGTAGCTGTGTCTGTTACTACCTCTTCCTCCGCTTTACTCAACTCATTGGCAAGGCGATAGCTAAAGTCAGAATCATCTTCGTCTTGATTACGGATTCGAACAACCTCAAAATGTGGAGTTTCCATCTCTGTATTGGGTAATACTGTCACCTTGATTTTATTGCGTGTCTCAATGTCAGAGACTTCTTTGCGTTTTTCATTAAGCAAGAACGTTGCCACAGGCACTGGCACAATAGCTCTTATTTCACGACTAAATTCTTTTTGAGCTTCTTCTTCAACCAATCTTAGTATTGATAGCGCTAGAGAACGAGTGCCACGAATAGTGCCCTGGCCTTTACAGCGTGGACATGTGCGTGACATGGTTTCTTCTAGCGAGGGGCGTAAACGCTGTCGAGACATTTCGAGTAATCCGAAGCGAGAGATACGGCCCACTTGAACGCGAGCACGATCAACCTCTAGGGCATCACGCATTTTATTTTCAACTTCTTTTTGATGCCGAGTGTTGAGCATATCAATAAAGTCGATAACAATAAGACCACCAACATCTCGCAAACGTAATTGACGAGCAATCTCTTCTGCGGCTTCTTTGTTGGTATTAAAGGCTGTTTCTTCGATATCACCGCCTTTTGTTGCCCGGGCTGAATTGATATCAACAGAGACCATAGCCTCGGTGATGTCGATAACAATAGAGCCACCAGAGGGCAGGGTGACTTCTCGGCAAAACGCGGTTTCTATTTGATTTTCAACTTGATAGCGATTGAAGAGCGGAATCTCATCCTGATAGAACTTCACTTTGCTAGTAAAGTCAGGCATAACGGTCGCAATGAATGCGGCAGCTAGGGCGTAAGCCTCTTCACCATCAACAATAACTTCGCCAACATCTTGTCTTAGATAGTCACGAATAGCGCGGACAATGACATTACTTTCTTGGAACAAAAAATGAGGAGCCTTGGCTTTACTAGATTCCTCAGTAATTGTATTCCACAGCTGAAGTAGGTAATTAAAATCCCACTGCAGTTCTTCAGTAGCTCTTCCGATGCCGGCGGTGCGAACTATTGCACCCATGCCGTCTGGAATGTCTAAGCCGCGCATGGCTTCACGTAGGTCTGCTCGTTCTTCGCCTTCGATGCGACGCGAAATACCGCCCGCTCTAGGATTGTTAGGCATTAGTACTAGGTAGCGACCTGCCAAGCTAATAAACGTGGTCAGCGCCGCGCCTTTGTTACTGCGCTCTTCTTTTTCAACTTGAACAACGACTTCCTGACCTTCTTTGAGTGCGTCTTGAATACGTACTTTGCCGCCTTCAGATGCACCTTTTTTGAAGTATTCTCTGGAAATCTCTTTTAATGGCAAAAAACCGTGTCGTTCTGCGCCATAGTCTACAAATGCAGCCTCAAGACTGGGTTCTACACGGGTTATTCGGCCCTTGTAAATATTTGATTTTTTTTGCTCTCTTGTTCTATTTTCAATATCTAGATCGTACAGCCGCTGGCCATCTACCATAGCTACGCGCACTTCTTCTGTGTGCGATGCATTGATTAACATACGTTTCATAATTCACCTTTACTCGTTGTTTTGAGAGAGTGCCAGTGCGTAGGAATGAAGGGGAATATAGGCGACGAAAATAAGAGGTTAATAAAACAGAGACAAACATCGCCGGGGTTAACCGTCGGTGTAATGTTAATCTGGCTTACTATCTTTCCAGCTCTCAGATGGTAGATTAAAAGTCTACCTATCAAGGAGTGTACAAACAAACCAATCTTACATTAGGTTAGAGAATTAGCGGCTTAAGGGGCAATCTGTTAAATAATTCACCCCAAAATACTGAGATGACGTAGGCTGCCTATCGCCTTAAAAACCTTTCTCTAAATCTACTAAATTTTTCGTATTTACTTGGCCTTCCACTGTTTATCAACGCGTTTATAATCAGGTATTGTCGATTGATATTCGACGACCGCAGCGGCAGTGGGATGCCTAAAACCTTTGTCTCTTTCGGACCATTACTGGCTGAGCTCACTCAGCTATTGTTTGCTTCCTGCTATTTATTTAGCAGGTCGCCATGTGTGCTTTGCCTAAACCATTTTAGGCCTTTGCTTCTGTCAGTGTTGCGTGTTTCTTTGGTGCAGTGCTCTGACAGCGGGTGCAATATACCAATAAACAACGGAAGGCACAAACTAAAGGTCCTAATAAGGTATGTTTATGGCAGTCACCTCGTTACAATGCGCGCCTATTACAACCTATGAGCCTCATTTCCGTGGAAGAAACGTCTAAGTTCAATAAGGTGTCCTTTGTCGAAGTTGGCGAAGAGCATGCTGGCCAACGACTGGATAATTTCCTTATTCGCCACCTCAAAGGTGTCCCTAAGTCGCGTATTTACAATCTTCTTCGCAAGGGTGAAGTCCGTGTCAATAAAGGCAGGGTTAAACCTGATACTCGCGTTAAAATAGGCGATGTGGTCCGGATCGCGCCTATTAGGGTAGCTGAGCGCGGAGCTGCACCGACGGTTGGCAAAGAGCTAAAGAGTTATTTGTCGGAGAATATTCTATTTGAAGATGAAGGGCTACTTATCTTTAATAAGCCTTCAGGGCTTGCCGTGCACGGGGGCAGTGGTGTGTCACTGGGTGCTATAGAGGCGTTTAGAGCAGAGCGTCCAGAGCAGCGGTTTTTGGAACTTGTTCATCGGCTAGATAAAGAAACGTCTGGATGCCTTATGTTTGCGAAGAAGCGGAGTGTTTTGCTCGAGCTGCAAGCCGCCATGCAACGCAACCAAATTACTAAAAAGTACCAAACGCTGGTCATGGGTAATTGGCCAAAGGGTAAGACCACCGTTAACGCGCCGTTGCTCAAGAATCAAGTTTCCTCGGGTGAACGTATTGTTAGAGTAGATGTGGAGGGAAAGGCTTCTGTTACCCACTTTAAAATTATTGAGCGGTATAAGCAGGCAACATTAATGGACGTGACGCTAGAGACTGGCAGAACGCATCAAATTCGCGTGCATTGCCAGTTTTCAGGTAATCCAGTGGCAGGGGATGAAAAGTACGGCAATAAGGACTTTAACCAAGCTATGCGGAGTTTGGGAGGTCGGCGCCTGTTTTTGCATGCTAAAAGTCTACGATTCAAGCATCCCTTATCTAATGATTGGGTAGACGTCGAATCTCCTATCCCAACGGATCTAAAAAAGTTACTAAGCAACTTAGTCTAACCGCACCAAGGAGTTTATGATGGCTATGACAAAATTAGTTATTTTTGACTGGGATGGCACACTCTGTGACTCCGTTGCTCGTATTTCTTGCTGTATCCAGTTGGCTGCAGCCGAAAACCAGCTCAGTGTTCCCTCGCGGGAAAGTGCAGCTAATATCATTGGTCTTGGCCTGCCCGAGGCGACTAATCAACTATTCCCAGGGATTGACGAGCAAAAGGCCGCGCTGTTCACGGCATCTTACTCAGCTCAGTTTCGCGCTCAAGACAGCGCTCCCTGCGAATTTTTCGATGGAGTACTTGAAACTCTGTCTCAGCTAAGAGCCCAGGGTTGTCTTTTGGCTGTGGCGACAGGAAAGAGCAGGGCGGGACTTGATAGAGTGTTGTCAGCAATGAATATGAGTACTTTTTTTGATGGGTCGCGCTGTGCTGACGAGACACTGTCTAAGCCAAACCCATTAATGGTTAACGAGCTGCTCGCCGAGCTATTGGTTAGCCCGGATGAGGTCGTTATGGTGGGCGATACTGAATTTGATTTAGAGATGGCGCAGAACGCGGGTATCCGCTCAATAGCCATGACTTATGGGGCTCACTCGAAAAAGCGTCTTGCAGTTTTCAAGCCTATGGCGTGCCTTGATAGCTTCACGGATATAGTTAATTACCTATAAATATCAGTTATATACCTTAAGAACATCAAGTGAATTGCTAGTTTACTTTCACCTTAAAGTTGGCCAGCAAAGAGCACAAATCTATTAGCGGCAGTCCTATCAATGAGCTAGGGTCTGAGCTTATGATGCTGGTAAACAGGCTAATACCTAGGCCTTCAGCTTTAAAGCTTCCCGCGCAATCATAAGGTTCTTCTGTGCGGAGATAACCTTCTATCTCACGGTCGCTAAGTTGTCTAAAGATTACTTTAGTTGTATTCACGCAACTGAAATGCTCACAGTCGCCAGTTGATGTATAGCGGACCATGGCGAGTCCACTGTGGAAAAAAACCTCATTTCCTGATTGCCGTTTAAGCTGCTGGACCGCAAGATCGTGGGTTCCTGGTTTATTAATAGGGTACTCGTTAAGGTCTGCGACCTGGTCCGCGCCAATTACAATTGATCCATGATGTTTTTCGGCAATACAGTACGCCTTTTCTCGCGCTAGTCTCTCTGCTGTCTGGCGTGGTAACTCATTGTCAATGGCGCATTCCTCGACCTTGGGGTATTCAACTGAAAATGGCAGCATTAATCGCTGCAAGAGTGCAGCTTTATACGGTGATCCTGAGGCAAGAATTAGATTGGACATATTACCTTGTCTTATTAAGCAGAGTTTACAAGCGATTAAGGGCTCTCATTTGCCCGATTTTTAGGGCGATGGGACATTCTAAACGCCTACATGACTTTAAAGTACTGAAATTACCCAATTTTCTTTGACAGGCCATAGTGTTGTGCCTATCATGCGCGGCTAAAAGAGATCGACCTTATTTTATGGCATTGCCAACGCACATTGACCCGCGAAAACTAGCCTTGCAAGGGTATCTCCTTGAAGGAGAGGTCAAAGCCGATAGTTTGCCTAGATTAGGTTCGTCTGTTTCAGCCATATGTTCACCCTTGATGGCGTCAGTTCAGTTTGAACTTGATGAGTCTAGGGCAAAAGTGGCCCACGGTTCGGCAGATGTTTCAGTCGACGTGATTTGCCAGCGTTGTTTGGATACTGTGCAGATTGAGTTGCATGCAGATTTTGCTGTACAGGTCATCTGGTCTGAAGAGCATTTGCACAGGGTGGCTAGTAATTATGAACCTTGGTTAGTCGTTGATAGAATGGCTAGTCTGAGTGAATTGCTAGAAGATGAAATTTTATTGGCTCTACCATTAGTGAACTATCACAATGTGGGAGAGTGCACTGGAGACGCTTTTTTAGATGAAGCGGCTCCAGAACCAGATGGTACTATTGAAGATAGTCCGTTTAGTATTTTGGAGCAGTTGAAGCAAAAGCACTAACTGCAAAACTTTTTGATTAGGAGTAACTCATGGCTGTTCAGAAAAGTCGAAAAACACGTTCAAAGCGAGGCATGCGTCGTTCACATGATGCATTAACCGAAGCCACTGTATCTACTGATTCAGTAACTGGTGAAAGACACTTGCGTCATCACGTCACTGCAGATGGATTTTACCGTGGTCAGAAAGTCGTAGAGTCAAACGCCGACTAGGTATTGTTTTGGCGAGTTCAATAAGGGTTGCTGTAGATGCTATGGGTGGCGAGTTTGGTCCCCCTATTGTTGTGTCTGCTCTAGTTGCTTGCCTTAAGAAAAATATGTCTGTTGAAGCGCTGATATATGGCGATGAGCGTGCAATTAATAAAGAGCTTGTCTCTCACGCTTCACCCGCTGTTCTTGGTAGAATTAAAGTTGTGCACTGCGCTGAGCATGTCAGTGACTTAGATAAGCCGTCCGCGGTGTTAAGGTCTAAAAGAGATTCCTCCATGGGATGTGCCGTGAAAGCGGTGGCTGACCAAGAGGCTGATGCGTGTATAAGCGCAGGTAACACTGGGGCGTTGATGGCTCTCGGGCTATTTTGCCTCAAAACCCTTCCGGGCATCTCCCGTCCCGCAATTTGTACTACGTTCCCAACTGTCCGCGGCCGCACTTATGTACTTGATCTTGGCGCCAACCTTGAATGTTCCGCCAGCCAGCTTCATCAGTTTGCAGTGCTGGCGAATTTCGCCGCTCAATTACTCGATAACAATACCAGCCCCAGCATTCGAATTTTAAATGTCGGCGAGGAAAAAACCAAGGGTAGTGATCATTTGCATATCGCGGCTGATTTGCTTGAGAATGATACTGACCTAAACTATGAGGGTTTTGTAGAAGGTGACGGTATTTTTGAGGGCGTTGCTGACATTATTGTGTGTGATGGATTCAGTGGTAATATTGCTCTGAAGACCTCCGAAGGCTTCGCCAGCATGATTAAGTCGCTGCTGGAAGAATTATTTAGTAAGAGTTGGCTTGCGCGGATTGCTTTAAGCTTAATAAGCGGCTCTTTTAAGGATCTGAAGGTAAAGCTCGATCCTGCTCTGTATAATGGTGCTTATCTACTGGGCTTAAATGGGGTCGTGGTTAAAAGTCATGGAAGTGCCTCCGTAAAGGCCTTTGGTCATGCCTTAGATGTTGCAATATCGGCCGCTGAACGAAATCTCCCTAAGGTATTGACGCCATTGTTAGAAACTAAACTTATCAGTCGTAGCAAGGAGTAGCTTTAGCGCATGAAAAATAATTTAGCGTTCGTGTTCCCAGGTCAGGGTTCTCAGAAAGTAGGTATGCTTAAAGAGTTAGGTGATGCACACAGGATAGTTTTGGATACTTTCGCTGAGGCATCTGCAGTGCTTGAATATGACCTTTGGAAGCTGTCGCAAGAGGGGACTCAGGACGAGCTAAACCTCACGGAAAGAACGCAACCGTTGCTATTGACGTCGAGCGTTGCCATATGGCGCCTTTGGCAGCAAATGGAAGGGCCTTTGCCCGCTCAGGTCGCTGGCCACAGCTTAGGAGAGTGGTCTGCTCTGGTATGCGCAGGCGCTCTACAGTTTACGGACGCCGTGTCGATTGTTCGGGCTCGCGGGGCCTACATGCAGGATGCCGTGCCGGTTGGCGTTGGCGCTATGGCAGCGATTATTGGCTTAGATGATCAGGCTATATGCTCTGTGTGCGCTGACTCTCAAAGTTATGGTGTTGTAGACGCTGTTAATTACAATGCACCAGGTCAGGTGGTTATTGCTGGTGAGGTCAAGGCTGTCGAGCAGGCGATGTTGCTGTGTAAAGCAGCTGGTGCTAAGCGTGCCTTGCCTCTACCTGTTAGCGCTCCTTTTCATACATCGCTAATGAAGCCGGCGGCTGAACGTCTCGCTGGACTGGTTGAGTCTACAGTCTTTACTGCGCCACTATTACCAGTTGTTCATAACGTCAATGGGCAAGTGGCTTCAGATGTCTCCTTGATCAAAAGTCTCATGCTTGAACAGATTTATAGTCCAGTAAAATGGGTTGACTGTGTTCTCACATTGAGAGAGCGAGGTGCGGAAAATCTCATTGAGTGCGGCCCCGGAAGAGTCTTAAATGGTCTTTCTAAGCGAATTGATCGTGAGTTACGATCTTTTGCTACTGATGATATCGATAGTCTTGAAAATGCGCTGGTCTCTTTAAACTAACTTATTTTGGGAACATTACATGAATGATCAATCTAAAGTAGCTCTTGTCACTGGTGCAAGTCGTGGTATTGGGGCGGCTATAGCCGAGACACTCGGGCTGGCCGGGTACACTGTGGTCGGTACGGCGACATCACAATCTGGCGCTGATACTATTTGCGAACGCTTCAAATCATCTGATATCAATGGCGCGGGAATGGTACTCAACGTGACTGATCTAGAGTCCATCAATAGTCTTCTTTCGGCAGTAATTGATAGGTTTGGTGCGCCGACTATTCTCATTAATAATGCGGGTATTGCGAAAGATAACTTGCTGCTTAGAATGAAAGAAGAGGAATGGTTAGACGTGGTTAATACTAATTTAACCTCGGTATTTAGATTGTCAAAAGCATGCGTTCGAGCAATGACCAAAGCGCGTTGGGGCCGCATTGTGACGATTAGCTCGGTGGTTGGGTCCATGGGTAATGGGGGTCAGAGCAATTATTCTGCTACTAAGGCTGGCGTCGAGGGCTTTAGTCGTGCGCTTGCAAAGGAGCTTGGCTCGCGGAGTATTACTGTCAATTCAGTAGCGCCAGGGTTTATTGAGACAGATATGACAAAAGAGCTACCAGAGGCTAATAAAGCCTCTATGCTTGAACAAATTCCGCTAGCGCGGCTTGGAGCGCCGAGCGAAATTGCGGCGGTAGTCAAGTTTTTAGTCAGTGATGCAGCAGGATACATCACGGGCGAAACGATCCACGTCAATGGTGGTATGTACATGGCCTGATTTAACGGTTCTATGTATTAAAGAGTTTTTTTCAGCAAGGTACTAGCAATTTAGTTTCTGTAGGGTAGAATGCCGGCCTAGCTACAGCGAATGTCGCTTTTATGCCATTAGGCGTAGGAGCAAGAAAAGCACCAGATCCCTTACATGGAGTGGACCTACGATGAGTAATATCGAAGAACGCGTTATAAAGATGGTTGCAGAGCAATTGGGCGTTAAAGAAGAAGACGTGAATGTTACATCTTCCTTTGTAGAAGACTTGGGTGCTGACTCCCTAGACACGGTTGAGTTGATCATGGCGCTGGAAGAAGAGTTCGATGCTGAGATCCCTGATGAAGAGGCAGAGAAAATTGCCACGGTTAATGATGCAATTACCTACATCAACGCGAACAAATAAAGTCACAGTTATTAAAGACCGTCCTTATAGGGCGGTTTTTTTTTGCCTCAAAGTTCTGTTTAATAGACCTATGCAAAATGATGACGAATTACCAGTGAACACTCTTGTTGGCGAAGGAGCTGAGGATGAACTCCATATCCCTTGCTCTGACCGCGGACTAGCCTATGGCCATGGTGTATTTGAGTCCATGCTTGTCAGTAATGGTCTAATTCTGCTTGAAGATCGCCATTTAGATCGTTTGATGGTCGGTGCTCAAAGTCTTGGTATAGCGGTTATTCGAGTAAAGATAGCGTCCTCCATTCATAAGTTTTTAGGAGAACTGAAACTTAACAATAGTACTAACTGCGTCATTAAGGTCATTCTTACAGCTGGTAGTGGCGGTAGGGGGTATAAAAACCCTGATACGATGAATCCACGCTTGATTATCACGCATGCGCCGCTGCCTATTGATCTTGCTGAGCAAAAAGCGTTAGGGATTAATCTCTGGCGATGTAACAGCCAATTATCAATTAACCCGAAGCTTGCTGGCATAAAGCATTTAAATCGACTAGAGCAGGTTCTTGCTCGTAACGAGCCGCATCGTTCAGACTGTGCAGATGGTTTGATGTTTGATTATTCAGGCTGCTTAATTGAAACTACCGCTGCAAATGTGTTTTTGAAAACGCCTTCACATGGTTGGGTTACTCCAGGCATAGTAACAGCCGGAGTCGCAGGGGTTATGCGGTCGATATTGATCGATATGGTTTTCCCACAGTTAAACATTCCACTAGCGGTAAAAACTATTCAAGAGATTGTTCTAGCCGATACCACTGAGATATTTGTTTGCAATTCAATCAGAGGTTTATTGCCAGTGACGGGTGTAGCAGACAGAGATGGTGTTATGACTAATTACCCCATAGGCGATACAACACGTGATCTACAAGCGATGCTTGGCAGACTTTATCCGTGCTTCCAGTGAATAGACTCATTTTTCGTGTGAGTCTATCGATCCTTTTCATCATATTGTTGGCTGGTGGTTGGCTTTATTATTTTATTACCCAGCATATGGATGATCCCGTTAACTTAACTACATCAAATCAAGAAAGTGTAATTTGGACAGTAGCCAAGGGGAGTAACTTAAGCCACGTTAACCGGCAGTTGTTTTCTGACGGTATTATCGGTAACGCTAGAATTATGTCGGCTTATGCCACGTTTTTAGGTCAAACGGAGATCCAAGCTGGAGACTATTGGATAACCGGAGATGATACCGCTAGATCTCTTTTACTAAAATTTAACCTCGGCAAGGTGGTTCGGCGCAGTATTACCTTTCCTGAAGGATGGTCTTTTAAACAGTGGCTGTCCCATCTCTCTGGTGTTGAGCAATTTGAGAATACTGTTACCGATGATTATTCTCAGATACTTTCAATGGCACAAGTGGACGTCTCGAATCCAGAGGGTTGGTTATTTCCCGATACTTATAGCTATACGTCTACCGATTCTATTGTTGATATCTTGAAACAAGCACATATTAAAATGCAGCAGACTCTGGCCACAGAGTGGCAAGCGCGACAGTTGGATCTGCCTTATAAGACCCCTTATGAGGCCCTCATAATGGCCTCTATCGTCGAGAAAGAAACTGGATTAATTAGTGAGCGGGGTCAAATAGCGGGTGTTTTCGTGCGCCGACTTAAAAAAGGTATGCGCCTTCAAACCGATCCGACAGTGATTTATGGTATGGGTGACCAATACCGAGGTAATATTAGACGCCGCGATCTACTGGAATACACACCCTATAACACCTATAGAGTGGATGGTTTGCCACCAACGCCCATCGCTATGCCAAGTGCGGGTGCAATTCGTGCTGCACTTCACCCCGAGGAGGGTTCTAGCCTATACTTCGTAGCCAGAGGGGATGGCGGGCATTACTTTTCAGATACGTTAGAAGAACATAACAAAGCAGTGCGTAAGTATCAGATTGACCATCGGAAAAAAGAATACCAGTCTTCACCCCAATAACTCAGATCAAAAGTAGGTATTAAATGCACGGTAAGTTCATCACAATTGAGGGCACTGAAGGCGTTGGCAAAACAACCAATATTGAGTTCATCCAAGCATGGTTAAACCAACAGAATGTCGATTTTGTGACGACACGCGAGCCTGGAGGGACACCTCTGGCAGAGCAGATTCGTGAGTTGCTGCTGACACCACGTGATGAAAGAGTTTGCAACTCAGCTGAGCTATTATTAATGTTTGCCGGCAGAGCGCAGCATTTAGAGCAAGTAATAGTCCCTGCCATTCAGTCAGGTCGGTGGGTGGTCTGTGACCGGTTTACGGATGCAACCTACGCCTATCAGGGTTTTGGGCGAGGCATGGATAATGCGTTGATTGCCCACTTAGAGACGCTAGTGCAAGCAGACCTGAGACCCGATTTGACCTTGATCCTAGATATTCCGGTAGAGATTGGCCTTAAACGGGCAAGCCAGCGCAGTACGCCTGATCGCTTTGAACGAGAGCAAACTGAATTTTTTGAGCGAGTACGACAAGGCTATTTGAGTATTGCGGAAAATAGCCCTGAGCGGTGTGTCGTTATCGATGCATCGCAGTCCCTTGGAGATGTTCAGGGTGATATCACTTTGGCATTAAGTAACTTCTTTAAACAGGAGCATTGCTAAGGTGGATGGCTCTACTTCTGGTCTAGCATTACCATTGCCGTGGCATGAGACTCTATGGGCTGACTTAAATAAGGCTATTGAGCAGGATAGAATGCCTCATGCCTTACTAATCAGTGGGCCAAGTGGTATTGGTAAAGAGAGACTTGCCACTGCATTAGCTCAACGATTACTTTGTGCAGCTGAGATGAATAACTATGCCTGCGGGGTCTGCAAAAGCTGCCAACTTCTAGCTGCTGGATTTCATCCCGACTTATCTATCTTGCAGCCTGCTGAAGAAGGTAAGGGTATACTGATTTCTGATGTCCGTAAATTGTGCAGTACTTTGGACAAGACCGCCCAGCAGGGAGGTTGGAAAGTCGCCATTATTGTTCCCGGTGAGGCCATGAATATTAGTGCCTCAAATGCCTTATTAAAAAGCCTTGAGGAGCCTCAAGGAAAGACCCTACTGATTTTGGTCTCCCATAGGCCCAGTCTACTGTCAGCAACTATTAGAAGCCGCTGTCAGAAGAAGTCTTTACTTCCGCCGCCGCGGGACACTGCGCGTCAATGGTTAAGCGACGTTTTAGGGCAAGATTCAAACGTCGATAAGGCCATTGAGGTTGCAGCGGGCCGCCCTTTACTTGCCTTACAGTATATTCAGAGCGGAACCCTCCAAGATCAGCAAATTTTAGAGGCAGCCATAGAGGCTGTTCGGCATGGTGAGCAATCTTTTGTCGATGCTGCTCAGCAATGTAGCAAACTCAATCCGGCAATTGCACTTGAGTGGTTCATGAACTATCTACATTTGTCCGTCAGTCAAGACCCCGATGTTCAGTCAAATCAAAATGTATATTTATTTCTTGATCGGCTCAACCATATGCATCAAATGATTGTCTCTGGTAGTACCGTTAATCAGCAGTTGCTTTGGGAAGAGCTTTTAATGAGTTGGGGTCAGGTCTTCGCCAAACGTTAGTACTTATCTAGCTCGCCATTTCAATAACAATCAGGTAAATCGTTAATATGTTAGTAGACTCTCATTGCCATCTCGATCAGTTAGATTTAAGTAGTCGTGACGGTGGGCTTGGTGGTGTGATTGCAGATGCTATGGCCAAAGGAGTTTTGCAAATGCTCAGCGTGGCAGTGGATCTCGATTCATCAAAGTCATTGCCTACCTTGCTGGCCAACTATCCTAATGTTTACACATCGGTTGGCGTTCATCCTCTTCACAAGGGCTCAAGTTCGGTACCCACAGTGGAAGAGCTAGTGTCGTTAGCCGGACTACCCGGTGTCATAGCAATCGGTGAGACAGGGCTAGATAATTTCTACAGTGCCGAGACTATTGAGTGGCAGCGACAAAGTTTTATCAATCACTTAAAGGCGAGTCAGCAGTGCTGTAAGCCGGTGATTATTCACACCCGAGACGCTGTTGATGAAACTATTGCTTTGTTGAGAGCGCACCCTTCGCCCGCAGCAGGAGTGATGCATTGCTTCACAGAATCTTTGGAGATGGCTGAAGCGGCCATGGAACTTGGTTTTTATATCTCTTTTTCAGGGATCATCACCTTTAAGAGTGCTGCCGATCTACGTGCAGTAGCGGCAGTTGTTCCTGCTGATAGACTACTTATTGAAACAGACTCTCCGTGGTTGGCGCCCGTTCCTCATCGGGGAATAAAAAATGAGCCCCAATATGTCCTCGAGGTGGCTAAATGCGTTGCCGAAGTTCGTGGAATGGACTTAGACGAATTAGCAAAAATAACTACACAAAACTTTCAGCGACTGTTTAAACTAGCCGCTGCTTAAAATGAACGAAAATAGGTAGAGCGTTTTATCATGACCATTGATCAGCAGTCACCCTCGCAATTTATTATTCGAACGTTTCCAGTGGGACCGCTACAGTGTAATTGTTCGATCATTGGCGATCGTTTTTCATCGAAGGCTTTAGTGGTGGACCCTGGCGGTGATGCAGACCACATCCTTGCATTGCTAAAGGAGCTCGATTTAACGGTAGTTGCAATTATCCATACTCATGCCCATTTAGATCATATTTTGGCGTCTGGGGTCATTAAGGAAGCCACAGGTGCTCCTATTCATCTGCATGAAGATGATAAGTTTCTTTGGGATATGGTTGAGCAGCAGTGCGCAATGTTTGGGGTTCCGACGATTAGCTTACCCGAGCCTGATGGCTTCATTAAAGACGATCAGGCTCTAAATTGCTGCGGGGGAGTGGCGATCCACACACCGGGTCATACGCCAGGGTCCATGAGTTTCTGGTTTGAAGAATACAAAACATTGATTGCGGGCGATACGTTGTTTCAAGGCAGTATTGGCCGTACCGATTTGCCGGGGGGTAATTTTGATCAAATCGTTACCTCAATAAAGGATCGTATTTACTGTCTCGATGACGAGGCACTGGTGGTAACTGGGCACGGTCCCAACACTGTTATAGGAAGTGAGAAACGGGGTAATAGCTTCGTTCGCGGCTAATAGAGCGCATTAACCTGACTGTTAAGGAACTAAAATGAAACAACAATTAGTCACTATGCTGGAACTTCAAAATAACATGAACACCAAAGTCCATGCTAACTGGAAAGAGCAGGAATTCGAGTGGTACCGTGCTATCTGGGTTGAATGTGCAGAGCTACTGGATCATTACGGATGGAAATGGTGGAAGAAGCAAACACCTGATGTTGATCAAATTGCACTTGAGTTGGTAGATATCTGGCATTTTGGCTTGAGTTTAATGCTGCTTACTGGCGATTCTTCGGAGGATATTATTGAGAGAGTAGAGACGGCTTTTTCGAGTCCAGAGTCTGGCGGTGACTTTGCCACCGATCTTGAAGATTTCACTGAGCACACGCTAGCGACAAAAGATTTTGATCTTGATGGGTTTGCTAGTCTAATGGTCGGTATTAAAATGGACTTTGAAACCCTTTATGTGGGTTATGTGGGAAAGAACGTACTCAATTTCTTTCGGCAAGATAATGGTTACCAAGACGGTAGCTATCAGAAGCAGTGGGCTGACGTGGAAGATAATGAGCACTTAGTCGATATTGTTGCTGATCTTGATACGTCATCAGCGAGTTTTGCCGGTGACTTGTACACTCAAATGAATGAACGCTACTGCAAATTATGTAAATAGACGATACGGGTATTTTGTTTCGCAATAGTACCCATAATCACGTCTAGTAATGCTTTTTTTTGGCGCGGGCTTATAATGGCCGCGTTCAATCAACCAACAAACACTATTGGAGACAAACTGTGACTTCACCCGTTCGCGTTACTGTAACTGGAGCAGCAGGCCAGATTAGTTATTCCCTATTATTCCGCATCGCCGCAGGCGAAATGCTTGGACCTAACCAACCTATTATTTTACAGATGTTGGAAATTACCCCCGCACTTGAGGCGCTCAAAGGCGTTGCGATGGAATTAGAAGACTGCGCTTTTCCTTTGTTAGCGGGCATGGTTTGTACCGATGACGCCGGTGTGGCGTTTAAAGACTCTGAATACGCCTTGTTAGTCGGTGCTCGTCCTCGCGGGCCGGGTATGGAACGCAAAGATCTGTTAGAGGCAAACGCCGCTATCTTCTCTGCACAGGGCAAGGCTCTAAACGACAATGCTTCTAAGGCTATCAAGGTATTGGTTGTTGGTAACCCCGCAAACACTAACGCCCTAATCGCACAACGTAACTCGCCTGATATTGACCCGCGTCAATTTACGGCCATGACTAGACTTGATCACAATCGAGCCATGAGTCAAATCGCCAACAAAACCGGTATGACCATTAATGATGTCACTCACATGACAATTTGGGGTAATCACTCAGCCACTCAGTACCCTGATCTTTACGAGACTAAGGTGGCGGGAAAGCCAGCGATCGATATGGTCGATCAAGAGTGGTACGAGAACGATTTTATTCCTACTGTTCAACAACGCGGTGCGGCCATTATTAGTGCACGAGGAGCATCTAGTGCTGCGTCAGCGGCAAATGCTGCAATCGCGCACATGCGCACTTGGGCGATGGGCAGTGCCGACGACGACTGGGTTAGCATGGGCGTTTATAGTGACGGTAGTTATGGCATTACAGAAGGACTGATTTATTCGTTCCCTTGCGTTTGTAAAGACGGCGACTGGTCGATTGTTCAGGGTCTGGATATTAATCAATTCTCTCGTGACAAGATGTCAGCAACTGAGAAGGAATTAACCGAAGAGCGAGATGCTGTTCAGCACTTACTTCCCTAGTTATTGACTACAACGTAAAAAAATAACGCCATCGAGTGATTGCTCGATGGCGTTATTGTGAGGAAAGAGTAATTCCTATGATCAATTACAGATTGCTGACAGTTTTAGTCACATTAGCGGTCTGAAATTTGATACGATCGCGATTAGTTTAACGGCATAAAAAGGTATCTGTGTGGCATTTTCAAGTGTTGGCAAGCAAGCCCCCCATTTTTCACTGGCTAATCAGCGCGGTGAGTTAGTCACTCTAGAGCAGTTTAAGGGGACTAAAAACGTTGTTGTCTATTTTTATCCCAAAGCAATGACACCCGGTTGCACCGTTCAGGCCTGTGGTATCCGAGATACCAATGCTGAATTCACAGCTCTGGACACTGTGGTCATTGGCATTAGTCCTGATTCAGTGGATAGGCTGGTCAAGTTTGAAGATAAACAGGAACTTAACTTTACCTTGTTATCTGACGAAGATCATAGCGTGATAGAGAGCTACGGTGCTTGGGACTTAAAGAAATTTATGGGTAGAGAATTTATGGGTGTTTTACGCTCTACTTTTATCATTAACAAGCAGGGTACAATCGTTCACGTGATGGCTAAGGTAAAAACAAAAAGTCATCATGAAGACACAATAGGCTGGGTCAAAGAGAATCTTGTCTAAAAGATCTCTAGCAGGCCGCACTAACTAATGACATTAATTTAATTTAAAAAGGAAAAGTCGATAATGTTTTTTATCTCCAATGCTTATGCTCAATCTGCCGGTGCTAACGAACCGAACCCCATGATTACGATTGCCATGTTTGTGGGTCTGTTTGCGTTTATGTATTTTTTAATCATCCGCCCGCAGCGTAAGCGACAAAAAGAGCATACTGATCTGGTGACTGCACTCGGTAAGGGTGATGAGGTTGTCATGACCAGCGGGATGTTGGGCAAGATCACCAAAATGGAAGGTGATTATGTCGTTTTAGAGGTTAACAATAATCTAACGCTTAAATTTCAAAAAGTTGCTGTTCATGCTGTTTTACCCAAGGGCACCATCAAGGCGATCTAAAACAGTTCTCTTCAGACGTTGTCGACATGAGGTCTAACTGTGTGCTCTAACCATGGTTGATTATCCGAGTAGGTTATCACTAGCCTGTGCGCCGACTCCTTTCCATTGCTTAGAGCGGCTCTCAGCGCGGCTCAATGGGCCGCGAATTTGGATTAAGCGGGATGATCTAACCGGTTGCGTGTCCTCAGGCAACAAGGTCCGGAAGCTCGAGTTCATTCTTGCGCAAGCTGTCGCTAGCGGCTGTGACACAATAATCACAGCGGGTGGCACTCAATCAAATCACTGCAGAGCAGTTGCTATTTTAGGGGCACAGTTGGGTCTCAAAGTGCATCTGTTGCTGCGCGCCGATGTCGATGCCGATCCGGTTGGCAATCTATTCATAGATCTACTCAGTGGCGCCACTATAAATCACTACACGCCTGGGGAATATTCCAACCTGGAGAGTCTCTTTGCGCACTGGAGCAGTCATTACCTTGATCTAGGCGCTACGCCCTGGGTCATACCTGTAGGTGGCAGCAATGCTGCTGGTCTGTGGGGTTATATTGCAGTTGCTGAAGAACTCAAACATGACTTTCAGGCTGCCAATATCAATCCAGGAATCATTGTTCATGCGACCGGTTCTGGTGGTACTCAGGCTGGTTTGATCGCTGGAGTCAAGTTACATAACCTTGATCTTTGTGTTCACAGTTATGCGGTTTGCGATGATGCTGCCTACTTTGATGATAAAATTCGTACCGACTTGGCTACTTGGAAGCATGAATATTCAGTTGATATTGATGTTGATCTCATGTCGGTTATCACCAATGATAAATATCTAGGTCCAGGCTATGGTCGCGCTGGGCCCGAGGTGTTTGACACCATTAAAATGCTGGCCACGGAGGAGGGCGTAATACTTGATCCGGTTTACTCTGGTAAGGCCTTTTATGGCATGCTGGAGGAGGTAAAGTCGGGACGATATGCCCACGAAAAAGATATAGTTTTTTTGCATACCGGCGGGATATTTGGGCTTTTAGCACAACAACAACAATTACAATTCTAGCAAAGGGACAGTTATGTTTGAGCAGATAATCGATCAAATCAATAATTTCGTATGGGGCCCAATCATGCTAACCCTATTGTTAGGGACAGGCATTTTTCTGACAATCGGTTTGAAGGGTATGACTATAAGCCGTATTCCCTATGCATTTCGTCAGCTATTTAAAGGCCGAGAGGGCAGTGGTGAGGGTGAAATAACCCCATTCAACGCGCTAATGACTTCATTGTCGTCCACCATAGGTATGGGTAATATTGCTGGTGTTGCCACTGCCATAGGTATGGGTGGCCCAGGCGCGCTGTTCTGGATGTGGTGTGCGGCATTTGTTGGCATGGCTACCAAATATGCAGAAGCTGTTCTAGCGGTCAACTACCGAGAAACTGATCAATTTGGTCGCAAGGTTGGCGGGCCTATGTACTACATTAAAAATGGGTTAGGTAAAAACTGGAAATGGTTGGGAATGGCCTTTGCGTTGTTTGGTTCCTTAGCCGGGTTTGGTTTGGCTAATACTGTTCAGTCTAATGCAGTGTCTCAGGTATTAGAAACTAATTTCAATGTGCCAACTGCGGTTAGTGGGCTTGCGATGGCGGTATTAGTCGGCGTTGTATTATTGGGCGGTATCAAACGAATCGCTACTGTTGCTGGAAAGCTAGTTCCTTTTATGGCGCTTCTCTACATAACCGCAACCTTAATTATCTTAGTGACACACGCCGGTGAAATTCCTGCGGCGGTTGTCCTAGTAGTCGACAGTGCGTTCAACGGCGCAGCAGCATCGGGAGGTTTTGCGGGAGCGACCATCATGCTGGCTTTGCGTATGGGTATTGCTAGGGGTATTTTTTCAAACGAAGCGGGCCTAGGTTCGGCACCTATAGCCCATGCTGCTGCCGAGACAAATAGCCCTGTACGGCAAGGCACCATCGCTATGTTGGGTACGTTTATAGACACCTTAATTATTTGTACTATGACCGGATTGGTATTAATTGTAACTGGCGTCTGGAATGGTGAGTCTCAGGGGGCAGCAATGACGCTAGCGGCCTTTACCGGCGCTCTGCCGTTTGGTGATCTGGTACTCTCGCTCTGTGTAGTCCTCTTTGCGTTTACAACTATGTTGGGTTGGAGTTACTACGGCGAGCGATGCGCGGAGTTCCTGCTAGGCCCTAAGGTAATAACCCCATTCCGAGTCTTGTGGGTTATTGGTATTTTTGTTGGTACACAAATGAGCCTGGATTTGGTGTGGAAAATGACCGACGCACTCAATGGATTGATGGCTATTCCAAATCTTATTGCTCTTATTCTTTTGTCGCCGATTGTTTTTAAGTTGACGAGAGAGTACTTTGATGAGGAGAAAGCATCGGAGGCTTCGGCACGCGAGTAGTGACTATGAGTGAAGACAATAAATCAAAATTAGTAATAGCCATATCATCCACTGCGCTTTTTGATATGGCTGAAAGTCATAACATTTACGAGCAGCAGGGTGTTGTGGCGTACGCTGACTATCAGCGTCAGCATGAGGACGAGATATTGTCGCCGGGAGAAGCATTTCCTTTGGCGCAAAAGTTACTGCGGATAAACGACAAACTTAAAGGTGACCCAAGGGTTGAGATAATCCTGTTATCACGAAACTCGGCTGATACTGGACTGAGAGTGTTTAATTCCATCGCGCATCATGATTTAGCTATTTCTCGGGCTGCGTTTTCGGGCGGAGAGTCCCCTTACCGTTATGTGTCGGCGTTTGGCTGTGATTTATTTTTATCAACAAATGCCGATGATGTCCGCAGTGCATTGGACAATGGGGTGGCTGCAGCGACGTTGTTACCCTCTCGGGGAGGGCCTAGTGATACTGATGAGCTTCGGTTTGCGTTTGATGGGGACGCCGTACTATTTTCTGATGCGTCAGAGAGAATCTATAAAGAGCGCGGTTTAAAAGCATTTACTGAGAACGAAAAAGCAGCGGCGCATACACCATTGGATGCTGGTCCCTTTAAAAACTTTTTACAGGCTTTGCAGTCTCTTCAATCGGAGTTCAGTCAAGAGGAATGCCCTATTCGAACGGCTTTGGTCACGGCTAGAGCCGCACCGTCCCATGAGCGAGTGGTTCGTACGCTACGTGACTGGAACGTCCGGATTGATGAAAGTCTGTTTTTGGGCGGTTTGAGTAAGGGTGACTTCCTGAAATCCTTTGGCGCTGACGTCTTCTTTGACGACCAGCAAGCGCATTGTTCATCGGCTAGAGAGTATGTGGCAACCGGTCATGTTCCTCACGGTGTTGCCAATGAGTAACGCAAAGCTCGCCTGGGCCCGACCCCATGGCTAACTTACTTCGGTCCAACAAATACCGGTCATTCAGCGATGAGAAAATAGTGACGCTTTTCAATGATCAGCCAAAAGGTGAGGCTAAGCATTTTTTACAGATTGAGGTTGAGACCCGGGGTCTTGAAGGAAAAGCTGCACTCAGATCCCAGCAGAGCAAAAAAAAGACTAGTCATTCGGCTTGGTATTACGTTTTTTATGCCATTATGCTGGGCTTTATGGTGGCTAGATTTGCCGGTCAACTGTTTTAGCGGGTTCAGGTGTTGGATGGCATTGGATCGGCTCTTTGAATCGGGAGCTGGACTTATACTAAAAAGCGACACTCTTCCTTACAGAGCATAACTTTTGGGTATATACTAACTGATTGGGACTAAGACGAACTAAGAGAGATAGTTAAATGAAACTTCAACAGCTTCGGTACATATGGGAAGTTGCAAATAACGACTTAAACGTCTCGGCCACTGCCTTAAGTTTATATACCTCTCAGCCCGGTATCAGTAAGCAGATTAGACTTCTCGAAGATGAGCTGGGCGTAGAGATTTTTTCTCGTAGCGGTAAGCATCTCACCAAAGTAACGCCAACCGGAGAGGATATTCTGGAGATAGCGGGTGAGATACTACGTAAAGTTGAAGCGATAAAGCAATTATCGCGCGACTATAAAAGCCCATCCTTTGGGTCACTGTCCATCGCCACTACTCACACACAAGCTCGCTACATCCTGCCTAATATTATCAAGGGCTTTATCGCTAAATATCCTGATGTTTCTCTTAATATGGTCCAGGGTTCTCCCTCACATATCTCTGAAGAGGCAACCGGTGGAGCGGCCGATTTTGCTATTGCTTATGAAGATTTGGAGCTGTTTGGTAGCCTTGCCATGATGCCTTGCTACCATTGGAACCGATGTATTTTAGTCCCCAAAGATCATCCCCTAGTTGGTATTGAAAAGATAACTTTAGAGGATGTAGTCAAGCATTCTATTGTGACCTATCCCTTCGGGCATCAAGGCCGTTCGAAACGGAGTAAAGCTTTCCGTGAGCATAACTTGACTCCCAAAATTGTTTTTACAGCCACTGATGCTGAAGTTATTAAGACATATGTGCGATTGGGCCTTGGTGTCGGTATTGTTGCTTACATGGCCTATGATAAAGACGAAGATGCTGATCTTGTTGCCATAGAAGCCTCGCATCTATTTGAGCCTAGCGTTACCAGTATCGGTATTCGCAGGGGTACCTATTTAAGAGGCTACATGTATGATTTCATCGAAGCCTTTGCGCCTCACCTCACGCGAACGGTCGTTCAAGATGTAATGGCCCTAACCAGTAAAGAGGCACAAACCGCATACTTTACTGAATTAGAAGTGCCTATTTATTCAATTATATCTGACTAGGGTGTTCGCTCGTTGCGCCTTATTTATATTTTCAGTAGAGTGCCTCTCTCTTTATTTAGGATTATATTGTGGAAATTGCATGCTTAGACCTCGAAGGGGTTTTGATACCTGAGATTTGGATCGCTTTTGCCGAGAAGACCGGCATAGAAGGTTTTAACCGAACCACAAGAGATGAGCCAAACTACGATGTACTGATGAACTATCGTCTCAATCTGTTGCGTGAACATCAGCTGGGCATTAACGAAATTCAATCGGTCATTACGACATTAGAACCCCTGGAGGGCGCTGTAGGCTTTGTCGATTGGTTACGTGAGCGATTTCAAGTAGTCATTCTGTCTGACACTTTTTATGAGTTTGCCAGCCCATTGATGAAGCCTTTGGGTTACCCAACACTATTGTGTCATCAGCTTGAATGTGCAGAGGATGGCAGTGTTCTGAATTACCATTTACGCCAAGCTAACCCCAAGCGTCAGTCGATTGTTGCACTTAAAAGTCTTTATTACAGAACTATTGCGGCGGGTGATTCGTACAATGATACGACTATGCTATCTGAGGCTGATGTAGGAATCTTGTTTCGTGCTCCAGAGAACGTGACAAATGAATTTCCTCAGTTCCCGTCGGTACGTTCCTATGAGGAGCTCAAGTTAGAGTTCATAAAGGCTAGTCATCGGCAGATTACGATGTAGCAATTATGCGAATTAAGCGCACCTCTGGTAGACTCTCATCTAAGGAGTGAAAAATTTGACGCAAGGAAACATATCTAGCTCGGATCGAATTCGCGAAAAAAAGAAGTTGTTTTTAGCGCGCGAGCAAAAAGTCGTAGACGCTGCGTTAGAATTGCTAATCGGTGAGAACATTGACCGCGTCACAGTATCAAAAATTGCCAGTAAAGCCGGGATTGGTAAGGGCACAGTTTATAAGCATTTTCTAACTAAGAATGAAATTTTGGTAAGGATCATGCTAGATTATGAGCGCAGTATTGCTCGACGGTTAGCTCAGGCACTAGAGCAAGCGCAGAACGGCGATCCAGGTGCTGTCTCCAAAGCTTACTTCGATTCACGATTAGAGCGTCCTGAGCTAGATAGACTGGTTCAAAAGCTAGAAGATAGACTCGTTGATGCTGACGATATTCGACCCCAGCTTGATGAGTTCTCACGTATAAGAAGGTCTCATGAGGATGCTTTGGGTAGCATGATTACTAAGCTTGTTAGCGAAGGTATTCTCGAAGATGTTCCGCCGCACTACCATTATCTTTCATGTTGGGCGCTAGCTCAGGGGGCGGTTGAGCTCTGCTTTAATAAAAGCTGGGGCGATCTCGAGGATACTCCTGCACTTATGGGGTTTATCTCAAGTATTGGTGTGACCATGGGTAATCGAGGTCAGTATCACCAAGCGGGTGACACCACGCCGAAGCCTGCCAAAAAGTGAGCACAGAAGGTCTGGATAAGCTGTTTTCTGATGTACTCTCCCAACAGGACGAATCACGCCGGTCTCTACCTCCGGTGCACTTGTGGAATCCGCAACTCTCGGGTGATATGGATTTGATCATCGATCGTGATGGGCGGTGGATTCATGAAGGTGGGGAGATCAAGCGGGCTCCCCTAGTCAAGCTATTCGCAAGCATCCTTAAATATGAAGACGGCCAACACTTTTTGGTAAGCCCCGTTGAAAAGTGGCGCATTACGGTTAATGTGGCCCCATTTTTTATCACCTCAGTTGACCTAAATACACGAAGTGGGGAGCAAGCGATTACTTGTATCACTTCTACCGGCGACAATGTCGTTATCGGCAAGGACCACCCGCTAAGTGTCAATATTAATGAAGACTCTAATGAACCCATACCACTGGTGATGATTCGTGATCAGTTGGCAGGATTGCTGAGTAGGAACGCATACTACCAGCTAGTTGAATGGGCCGAGACCCAGCATACTGACGGAGTGGAGCAGCTGTTCATTTCTAGTATGGGAGAGCAGTTTTTATTAGGTGATTCGGCGTAGCATTCAAACCCATAAAAAAGGGCGAGAACATCTCACCCTTTTCTACAGGTTACCGTCACATGTTGGGATAGTTGGGCCCACCAGCGCCTTCTGGGACGACCCAGTTGATGTTTTGGCTGGGTTCTTTAATGTCACATGTCTTACAGTGCACGCAGTTCTGAGCATTGATCTGAAAACGGTTACTTCCATCTTCGTTGGCGACAACCTCATAAACTCCGGCAGGGCAGTACCTTTGTGCCGGTTCGTCAAACATCGCTAGATTATAAGCGATGGGAAGCTCAGCATCCTTGAGTGTTAGATGGCATGGCTGGTCTTCTTCGTGGTTGGTATTAGACATAAACACCGATGATGCCTTATCAAAACTAATCACATTATCGGGCTTGGCGTAGTCAATTTTCTTGCAGTCAGCCGCAGGTTTCATTGCCTTGTGGTCTGGCAGAGTATCGCGAAGCGTGAAGGGTATTTTCCCACCAAAGATGTTTTGTTCTATCCAAACAAACGCAGACCCTATGAGCATTGGGAATTTATGCATCCAGCCAGAGAAATTACGTGATTTATACAGCTCTTCATACAGCCAAGACGCCTTAAAATTAGCGTCATAACTGGTTAGATCTACTGGTGCTTCGGCGCCCATTTTCATCGCATCGGCAATCGTTTCGGCAGCAATCATGCCGCTTTTCATGGCTGTGTGATTACCTTTAATTTTGACCGAATTAAGTGTTCCAGCATCACAGCCAATTAATAAGCCACCTGGAAAGTTCATTTTGGGCAGTGAATTAAGACCACCCTTAATAATAGCTCTAGCGCCATAAGTGATCCGTGACCCACCTTTTAAATACTTGAGCGTCTCAGGATGATGCTTCCAGCGCTGGAATTCTTCAAAAGGACTCATATGAGGGTTGCTATAGTTAAGATCTGCAATGAGCCCAATATAAACCTGATTTTTCTCGGCATGATACAAAAATGCACCACCGCCGCTACTGGATTCATTTAATGGCCAACCAAGGCCATGCACAACGAGACCCTCTTGATGCTGGTCTTCAGGTATTTCCCAAATTTCTTTGATACCTAGACCGTAATGTTGTGGATCACTGTCCTTATCTAGCTCGAACTTCTGGATAAGCTGCTTTCCTAAATGACCACGGCAACCCTCGGAAAATAGAGTGTACTTTGCATGTAGTTCCATGCCCTGAGCATAGCTCGCTTTTTGCTCTCCATTGAGGCCAATACCCATGTCGCCAGTGGCAATGCCTTTAACCGAGCCGTCTTCATTAAAGACCACTTCTGACGCCGCAAACCCTGGATATACATCTACCTCAAGCATCTCAGCTTGTTCTGCCAACCAACGGCATACTGTGCCCATAGAAACAATGTAGTTACCATCATTATGAGTAGGTTTCGGAATCATGAAGTTAGGGAGTTTGATCGCAGTTTTAGCGCCGGTATATAAAAAGAAGTTGTCTTTGGTGACGGCGGTCTTAAGTGGCGCACCGCGCTCTTTCCAGTCTGGAAAGAGCTCATCTAAGGCCCTCGGCTCAAAGACAGCACCCGATAAAATATGGGCACCTACTTCCGATCCTTTCTCCACCACACAAACAGTGATCTCTGAATTTAATTGCTTGAGTCTAATCGCCGCTGAAAGCCCAGAGGGGCCAGCGCCAACGATAACGACGTCGTATTCCATTGATTCTCTTTCCATAGGGGTACTCCACAATTTTATTTTCATGGTGATTACATGGCACTTTACCATACATGCCAAACTATACTGAACATAGATCAGCCCAATTCATAGCTGTTTAGCGGTGTTAAAGCTGACCAGTGGGTCGAAACACAGTGACTTGTGAGTTGATTTATTTGTGCTATTTGGGCAATATAGCGGGCTGAAAATACTGGGCTCCAGCAAAGTTATTGTGCTAAAGCCTTCACACTCTTCAATGATTAGAAAGGATGACCATGAAAGTTCTGGTAGCCGTAAAGCGCGTCGTAGATTACAACGTTAAAGTGAGACCCTTGGCAGATGGTAGTGGCGTTGATTTGGCCAATGTCAAAATGTCGATAAACCCTTTTTGCGAAATTGCCGTTGAAGAAGCTGTGCGACTTAAAGAGAAAGGCGTGGCGACAGAAATAGTTGCAGTTACCGTAGGTGCTCAGCAGTCACAAGAGCAACTGCGTACAGCGCTGGCATTGGGTGCTGATAGAGCTATTTTAGTGTCGACGGATGAGACTCTAGAGCCTTTGTCAATTGCGAAATGCTTAAAAGCGGTTTGTGACTCAGAATCTCCTGATATTATTTTGTTGGGCAAGCAGGCTATTGACGGCGATAACAATCAAACCGGTCAAATGTTGGCTGCTCTTATGGGTATCGGCCAAGCGACATTTGCATCTGAGATAGTCATTGATGGTGGTAACGCTAGCGTGACTCGAGAAGTCGACGGTGGTTTGCAAACCCTTACACTACCGCTTCCGGTCATGGTAACGGCTGATCTGAGACTTAATGAGCCGCGTTATGCGTCCTTACCTAATATTATGAAAGCTAAGAAAAAGCCTTTAGATACATCAACCCCAGAAGAACTAGGTGTTGATGTTACGCCTAGGGTTACGCAGGTAGGGGTTGAATTACCCGCAGAGCGCTCAGCCGGTATCAAGGTTGATGATGTTGCGCAACTGGTCGATAAACTAAAAAATGAAGCGAAGGTGATCTCATGAGTATTTTAATTGTTGCAGAACATGACAACAGCACTTTAAACATTGCAACTCTAAACTCGGTAACGGCCGCTGGTGTTATTGGTGGTGACGTACATGTTTTAGTGGCAGGGCATGGTTGTTCCGCCGTAGCCGATCAAGCGGCAGCGGTTGCGGGTGTTAGTAAAGTATTATTGGCGGACTCTGCGTCTTATGCGCATTCTTTGGCCGAAAATGTTGCATTGCTTATCGCAGAATTAGGCGCTAGTTATAGTCACATTCTGGCGACCTCGACTAGTAATGCTAAAAACATTATGCCCCGAGCTGCCGCTTTGTTAGACGTTCAAGCGATTTCGGATATCTCTGCAGTTGTTGATGCAGATACCTTCAAGCGACCCATTTATGCGGGTAACGTTATTGCTACTGTTAAAAGTACCGATTCTATTAAAGTAATTTTGGTTCGCGGAACGGCATTTGATGCCTGCGCTGCCGACGGTGGTTCTGCATCAATAGAGTCAGTAACTGGCGATCACGACGCGGGTAAATCAAGCTTTGTAAGCGAAGAGGTGGCTAAGTCAGACCGTCCTGAGCTAACAGCGGCTGAGGTTGTTATCTCCGGTGGGCGTGGAATGGGCAATGGCGAGAACTTTGCACTCCTTGATGGCATCGCTGACAAATTAGGGGCTGCCATTGGAGCATCTCGTGCTGCGGTTGATGCTGGGTTTGTTCCTAACGACATGCAGGTAGGCCAGACGGGTAAGATCGTCGCGCCAGACCTTTACGTCGCTGTGGGGATATCTGGTGCGATACAGCATTTGGCAGGCATGAAAGACAGTAAGGTGATTGTAGCGATCAACAAAGATGAAGAGGCGCCTATCTTCTCAGTCGCCGATTACGGTTTGGTTGCCGATTTGTTTGTTGCGTTACCAGAACTAGATGCTGCTTTGTAAGTAGCATTGAGCGTGTCTAGAATGTAGAAAAGGCCCTTCGAGGGCCTTTTTTTTGGTTCGTGGTCCGCGGTGCCCTAAGGCTAGTCGCTACTGGCGATGACTTCAGTATCATAAACGTCTAACCAGTAGTAAAAGTCGATATTATCAAAGACCTCTGGCTCTTCTAAAATAACCGATGGAAAGGGGCTCTCGCTGGTCATAGTGTCTTCCAAAGCCGATTCTGTGGTTGGATCAATAAAAACAAAAGCCAGCAAGCAGCAAGTGGCAGCCACTAACCAGGGCATGGAGCTAGGCCGACGGTCCGTTTGTCGTAAGGCGTTTTGTCGTGAGCTCTCCAACCTCAAACGATCACTGCTTTGAGTGCCACGTACCATTGTATCAAGGTCATCTTTGTATAATTGTTGATCGGTTTTATCGTTCATAATAATCTCCTAAAAGCGCTCGCAACCGTTCCATGGCCCTTGAATAATGCGTTTTTACGCTACCTTCTGTGCAATCCATTGCGGCAGCGGTGTCTCTCGTACTAAGTCCTTCCCAAGCGCGTAGCATAAACGCTTGTTGCTGACGCAATGTCAGGTGCTTAATTCCAAGAGTGAGTTGCTGCAGTTTTTCTGCACGTATTACCACACTGTCGGGGTCGTCACTGATTGCACTAACGCCTTCAATAATACTCTGTTCGAAATAGTCTTCTGAGTCGTCAGCGGGGGCTTTTTTCCAAGGAAAAACCTTGTCGCGAACAGCTTTACGGCGGTAATGGTCGGTAATTTTACTACGCAAAATCGTATAAAAAAGTGGTTTCCAATCAGCTGGAGACTTGTCAGCGTATTTTTCAACCAGCTTAAACATTGTGTCTTGGACAATATCATGTGCATCTTCCGCGCTACTGGTGCTAAGCCGCGACATGTGAAAAGCACGCTTTTCAATAAATTTTAGAAATTCTTCGAGATTACTATATTCTAAGACGACGGTTTTGTTTATAGCGGGACTACCGACATGAGTCTCGCATTGCTGGTGTGTTTTGTTGCTATCAAAAATCATCGGCTAAGGCTTCTCGGCGGATTGATCCACAAATAACTCATCTAGATCAATGCGGTACATAATGTACAGCCATTCCGCGTAGTCCTGTGTGTGGAGACGCTGTGATAGAGGAGCTCCACTATGTTCTTGCCGATAACTACGCCAATGATCTCGGTATGCGCTGTCGTCAGGTTTGTCCAAATAAGCGTTGTAGAGGCTCTTGTGCCGTGGCGTGTCCTTTGGTGCCGCTGACAGCCACAATGAAACTGTGGCGGTCTTATAAAAGTCATCCCAAAATGCATCGGCATGCCGCGGTTTGCGCGCGAGCTTAGCGGCCACTGTACTGTGATCAGTTTTAATGATGATTGTATTGCCCTCAGTCATCGACTTCTCGTTGGGCCTGAGGCCACCATGCCTGCTAGTCACGATAGTGTCATTTGAGAGGAGGGCCTTGTTATTTTCAACAGAACCGCCCATTAAATCCACCGGCAAGGCCAGCAGAACCAACGACATAAACATCAACATAAGCTTATCCATAACGGGCTCCTGGCGTTAGTTAACGCAATCTGGCACATTTGGTTGACACGCTATCGACTTCGTATTGGTTAGAGACTAAATGTTGCCCAAATAGGGCAATGATCCGAGGGTTTCTCAAAGGCCCGCGCCTCAAAATCAATCCCGGTTTCTGCCAAGTTCTTCATCAGCGCGTTTGACGCAAGCACAAGGTCAATACGCAGACCCCGCTTGGGCTCTAGCTCAAAACCTCGACTTCTATAATCGAACCAACTAAATGAACTTTCGTCGTCCTTATTCATGTGCCTAAAGGTATCGACCAACCCACAGTCCATTAGCGCCTGCAGCCATTCACGTTCCTCAGGCAGAAAGCAGCAAATACCCCGCTGTAACCAACGCTTTGCATTTTCAGGTTTAATGCCAACATCCGCATCGGCTGCGGCAACGTTCATATCGCCCATGACAATAACCTTATCATCGATGTCAAAGGTATTTTTCACGTAATGTACTAGATCTGCATAGTACTTTTGCTTGGCCGGAAACTTGGTCTCGTGCTTGCGGCTCTCACCCTGGGGAAAATAACCGTTGATAACATGTAACACCTGATTGTTAAAACGGTACTCACCATGAATCATTCGACGCTGTGCATCATCATCATCGGTTGGAAATCCACGGGTAATCGCCGTGGCATCAATTTTGCTCAACATTGCCACACCGTAATGGCCTTTTTGTCCAAAAAAATCCACCTTGTAACCCATTGCCGTGACGGCTTCAAGGGGGAAGTCTTCATCACTAACTTTTATTTCTTGCAGGCCAATGACATCGGGCTTGTGCAGCTTTAGTACGTGTTCCAATTGATGAAGCCTAGCCCGAATACCATTAACATTGAATGAAATCACTTTAATAGAATCGCTCATAAATTGGATTCCTTATTAGATTTCACCGCCGCTAATCGTTGGCTTAACGCTTGCGTCTGTAGTTGAATCTGCTCGCTCAAAACCTTACCCGCTTCAAAGAGCATCGGATCTGACTCTGCTATGTTTTTGTCTTTTTCAGTGTTTAAAGTATCCTCTTCAGTGTCTACATCTGCGTTATTTTGGATTTGATCTGAACTACTGCTCAGCGTGTCTTCTTGGTCATTTTCCGTTATAGATTCTTGTCCATTGTCGTCGCCACTTTCCTCGTCCTCTTCATCATTGTCTTTCCAGGCGGCCAGGTCAGCAAAAGGCTCTTCTCCCTTTGCTACTAATCGTCTATTTTCAGACTCAAACAGGCCGATATCCCATCGCTCACTGCGCGCACGCCGTTGCTCTAAATTGAGGGACAGTGACTTGTCCATCTCCCAATCATCACTCAGTTTAATTCTCTCAACCAAACTAGCAAAGTCCGGATCGGCGCTTCGGCGTTTTAGGTGCGACGCTGTCAGCGGAGCAACATAAGGCATCAAGTGATCTTGAGTTTGGTGAGGCACTCGATGAATGCGATCCCAGGGGAGGGCGTTATCTTGTTCGCTCTCACCTATTTTCTCAATATTATGCAGCGACGGGAAGGCAATATCGGGAATAACACCCCGATGTTGGGTGCTATCACCTGACACGCGATAGAACTTAGAAATAGTCATTTTTAGCTGACCCTCACTGAGTGCAGTAACCTCTTGGACAGTGCCTTTACCGAAACTCTGGGTGCCGACAACAAGGGCGCGTCCATAGTCTTGAAGCGCGCCAGCAAAAATTTCTGACGCAGAAGCACTCAGGCGGTTAATCATCACTATTAAAGGACCACTGTAAGCGGCGCGACGAGAAGCGCGATGATTACGATACACTTTTTGCTCTGCGTCTCTTATCTGCACCACCGGACCATAATCAATAAACAAATCCGTTAAAGAGGTGGCTTCATACAACGAACCCCCACCGTTATTGCGCAGGTCCAGCACGATGCCATCGACGTTGGCCTCTGTCAGCTCTTCGACTAAGTTGTAAACGTCACGGGTAGTGCTCTTAAACTCCGGATCTCGTGCTCTGTAGGCTTCAAAATCCATATAAAATGCAGGTATATCAATGACACCTAGCTTAAACGCCTCGCCATTTAAGTCGATCTTTAAAATTGTGCTTTGCGCAGACTTATCCTCAAGTTTCACCTTGTCTCTGATAATGGTTATAGTTTTTGTATTACTACTATCCCCCTTAGAGGGGATTAGCTCAAGTCGTACTTTGGTGTCTTTCTCGCCGCGGATAAGCTCAACTACCTCATCAATACGCCAGCCAATAACATCCACGATTGGCTTCTCAGCCTGCCCGACACCAACAATTTTATCTTCAGCCTTAAGCACACCCTGCAGGTCGGCTGGACCACCAGGAATAAGCCGGCTCACCCTAGTGTAATCATCTTCGGTGGTTAACTCAGCACCAATACCGGTTAGGGACAGAGACATATTGATTTTAAAGTTCTCATTGGTTCTTGGGCTAAGGTAAGACGTATGAGGGTCATAGAGAGAGCCAAGCGCGTTTGTGTAAAGTTGGAAAACATCCTGGCTGTCCCGTTGATCAAATTGTTTAATCTGATTTTTAAAGCGTTTCGCCACTAACTCGCGTGCTTCCTCAAGGTCTTTTTCATTCAGTAACAGTCTAATCAGCGCATCCGTCATACGCTTCAGCCAGAAGGCATCTGCCGCCTCAGGTGACGCCAGCCAGTCACGCTCATCACCATCAAGAATAATGCTTGCTTCACCGCTGAAATCGAATTGAAATTCTGAATCTTCAAGTAGAGCAATGTTATTCTGAAGCTGAGCCATTGCACGATCACGCAAGCGATTGAACATAATAAAACCAGGCTTAATGTCGCCGCGCTTGGCCAAATCATCAAGTTTTAGGCGCCACTGCTCAAACTCATCAATGTCTGACTGCAGAAAGTAATTTTTACCCGCATCCAACAAACCAATGTATTCGTCCAGATAGCGCTGGGAGAGGGCATCATCAACTTTTTGTGTTCTGTAGTGCCGACTAGCTAGCCGGTCAAGCACTTCGCGATAGACCGACGACTGACCATCCTCAGTTTTAATCGCCACATTTGCTCTGGCGTCTGGCATCCAAAGTAATGTGCTCAACAAAACGTTCGCAGCTATTAAAAGTGATAAGTGTTGGCGCATAAAATTTCCTTTTAAGTTATCCAAAGTTTACCAGAAGTGGTGAGAATGGATAGACGGTAACAGCGATTAATAGGCCGATTTAACTGGCTTTGAAATTACATTTCGGGCACCGCAAAATATCTTTGCAATCTATAATCATCTTGGAATAACATTACTCGTCAAAATCAATAGTAGTTGTTGGTTACCAATATTTGTAAATCCGAATTCTGGGGAATCTATGCGCCATTTCATTTTAGTTATAATTACGTGTCTTTTTATGACCGCCTGCGGAAATCAATCTAGTCCCGAAACCTCCGTAGATCAGCAATCTGAGAGTGAAAAGCTCAATGCATGGTTTGAAGTTAAATACGAAGAAGGGCTGATGATGAGCCCTCTGAGTTTAACCTTTCAAGGTCGCAAGGAACGATATAACGAGATTGATGACGTGACTGAGGCTGCCGAGCTCGAGAAACTTGAGTGGAAAGGCGATTCTGTTAAAGAAATGAAGGCAACCTTTAACTACAGTAAACTCAGCGATGCTGCCAAGATCTCTTATGACCTATGGGAGCATCAATATGAATCTGGTTTAGCCGCTAAGCCTTTTATGCGCCGAGGTTATGTTTTTCATCAAATGAACGGCATCCATTCGTTCTATCCAACGCTAATGATGAACTATCATCGGGTCGAGACAGAGCAAGACATGAAAGACTACGTGTCGCGTCTTAGCGCCATCGGCGGTGCGTTGACCGAACTTACTGGTCGGGCAAAACTCGCTGCAGATGAGGGCGTTCGCCCCCCACGTTTTGCCTATCAGACCGTTGTTAAGGAAACACAGTCAATTATTTCTGGTGTTCCATTTGACACAGGTAGCGACGACTCATCCCTGTGGGCTGATGCAAAGGCGAAGACCTCTGTATTAGTTGAATCAGGAGTAGTCACACAAGAGCAGGGCGATGCACTGCTAAAGACGGCGCGCAACGCATTAATTAATGATCTTGCCCCTGGGTATCAAACGTTGATCACCTTTATGAACGATGACATAAAAAATACCAGGGAGAGTGCCCTAGGTGTACACGCACTGCCAAACGGTGCGGCCTATTATGAGTATCGGCTTAAAAGTATTACTACCACTGACATGAGCGCTGAAGAGATTCATCAATTGGGCCTTGACGAGGTGAAGCGTATTCGCGGTGAAATGGAAGTCATCAAGAAGAAAGATGGCTTTACGGGTACGCTACAAGAATACTTTACCAAGATTAGAGACAGCAAAGATGATGAAAAATACTACTATGACAACACTGATGAAGGGCGGCAAGCCTATATTGATGACGCCACCGCTGCTATTGAAAGCCTTAAAAAAGAGCTGCCTAACTATTTTGGTATCCTGCCCAAGGCCGATTTAGTGGTTAAGCGTGTTGAAGCGTTTCGTGAGCAAGATGGCGCACCTCAGCACTATTATCGTGGCACTCCGGATGGTTCTCGGCCGGGTGTTTATTACGCTCACCTTTCAGATATGAAGGCCATGCCCAAAAATGAGCTAGAGGTGATCGCTTACCATGAGGGGTTGCCAGGGCATCACATGCAAATCTCCATCGCCCAAGAGCTTGAGGGGATTCCAACGTTCCGTACTCAAGCGGGTAGCACTGCCTATAGCGAAGGCTGGGCCCTCTACACCGAAAGCTTAGCCAAAGAAATGCCCAATACTTATGTGACCTTAGGCTCTGAGTTTGGACGTTTAGGTAGTGAGATATGGCGAGCGATTCGCTTGGTTGTGGACACTGGCATGCATCACAAACAATGGTCACAGCAGGACGCGGTCAATTTCTTCTCAGAAAACTCCCCAGCGCCACTGCAAACCATTGAGACGGAAATTCGTCGTTACCTGGTTATTCCCGGTCAGGCCACAGCTTATAAGATTGGTATGATCGAGATTCAGCGCTTACGCAAGATTTCGGAAGATCAGTTAGGTGATAAGTTCGATATAAGAGCGTTTCACGATACAGTGTTAAGTGGCGGTGCTTTGCCATTGAGCATGCTCGAGAGGCAAGTAAAGAGCTGGATCGCAGAGACATTAACTAACTAGTGTTATCTTAGGCTTGGACTCGAGGGTCGGTCTGTTTCACAAGGAGATAGAAATATTATGGCATCCACAGAGCCGACGGGTACGCAGCTAAGAGAAATCGCAGAAGCTGACCAAGAATCGCCTTTTGATATGATTAACCTTATTAAATATCGTCCCACCGCAATTTACGAATCAGCGGCAGATAATGCTATCGGGAGGAGCGGGCGTGAAGCTTACCAAGAATATGGCATGGTGGCTTTTCCTAAGATTATTGAGATGGGTGGTAGCCTAGTCTACAAAGGAACATGTGAGCATCAATTTGTTGGTGATGAATCGCAGAACTACGATGACTTGATCATAGTCAGATACCCGTCTCGGAGAGCCTACCTTGAGATGTTCAATTCAGTAGAGTACCAACAAGCAATAAAGCATCGTATAGCTGGGTTAGAGTATAGGGTTTTACATGAAAGTAGGTCGCCCAACATTGGGTAGTTTAGCTGGGGAAAGCTGCATGGGTTATCAGGCTATCGATATTCCAGAGTAGTGCTATCTTTACCTTTCCGTTATGTCCGCTAACTCTAATTAGAAGACATAGATAGACAATCCACAATACCCCTGATACAGTATTGTTTTAGCACTATAACTGTTTAAAGGACATTGACACTTA
>Ga0209383_1000022_pt1 | contig 114875 bp, 123 predicted proteins | sample CoawatmetaG02DNA_FD_187510 | JGI IMG/M metagenome (GOLD analysis project Ga0209383, IMG submission 187510) | Marine microbial communities from the West Antarctic Peninsula - Coastal water metaG029-DNA (SPAdes) (version 2) | ecosystem: Environmental > Aquatic > Marine > Coastal ...
TCAAAAGAGGATTAATTGCTATTATTGGTTTTTTCATTATGTCTAATAAATTAATTGCTAATCAAATATTTAAGTCGTCTCTTTTTAAGGATGGTATTTTTCATAATAATTTCATAAGTCATAATGTAAGTTCTTTTAAAAAATTTTTGCAATGGAGAAAAGAATCAAAAAAGCCAGATCCTATTACTTTTCCTTTGGCTAAAAATAATCCTGTATTTTTAAAAAATAATAGAATCACACCTACTATTACTTGGGTTGGTCACGCTACATTTTTAATACAAATAGCAGGTTTAAATATTCTTACTGACCCTCATTTTACTGAGAGAGCTTCTCCCTTTAGTTTTGCAGGTCCGTCTAGAACAACGCCTGTGGGTTTAAAAATTGAAGACTTACCTAAGATCGATCTCATAGTTATTTCTCATAACCATTATGATCATTTAGATAAAGAAACAATTCAACAATTAATAAAAAAACAAAATAATCATCAGCCTCTCATTTTAGTTCCTTTGAAATTAAAAAAAAAATTAGAAAAATTCGGCGCTAGAAATGTTCAAGAACTAGGATGGTGGGACAATACGATTTTAAAAAATATTAAAATTCACTCTGTCCCTGTTCAACATTGGAGTAAAAGATCAATGACTGACACTAATCAATCTCTTTGGTGTGGATGGGTTTTTGAGGCTCCAGAATTTCGAATATTATTTTGTGGGGATACTGGCTACTCAAAAGACTTTTCATTAATTCAACAAAAATTTCAATACATGGATCTTTCTCTAATTCCAATTGGCGCTTATGCCCCTCGCTGGTTTATGAAATACCATCACTGCAATGTTGAAGAGGCTATACAAATTCATCAAGATATTAAATCTAGAAAATCTATTGCTATGCATTGGGGAACTTTTCAATTAACTGATGAACCTATGGACGAACCTGTAAGTCTTTTAAAATCCTTAGTGAAGAAAAAAGAAATGTCTCGATCTGAATTTATAGCCATGCAACATGGTGAAACTCAACAGATTAAGACCTTGTAAAATATTTATAACTGTCTTAGGGTAAAAGACCTATGAACAAAAAAATAATATTTAATTTTTGGAAAAACTGGAACTGCCATTTGTTTATTAGAATTCACTACGCATCATTCGTCTAGCTATTCTCCCTCTTTAAAATTTTAATAATATTAAATTACTTTTAATAGGAGAATTACGTGGGTACAAAAAAATTATTTTATAAATCGATTATTTGGCAAGCATTAGGTTTTATTTGGATATCTGTATTATCCTATTTTTGGTATGGGAATTGGATTAACTCTTTAACTTTTTCTATAATTGTTATAACTGTAAGTATATTTCTATATGTCATCTATGAAAAATTATGGGATAAATTTTTTAATAAGTAATTCAATGTTAATTAATTTATCATAATTTTGAATGGATTCTTTCTCAAAAAAATGATTAATGGACGGTGAAAAATGAGCAACCAGTTCTTTCTATCAAAATCAGCTAGACTAAGATCCACTCCTTTTACTAAGCAAATTGAAGAGTATGGAGTTAAATCTTATACTGTTTATAATCATATGCTTCTTCCTACTGTTTTTGAAAGTGTTGAAGCGGACTGCGCCCACCTTAAAGAATTTGTTCAGATTTGGGATGTATCTGTTGAAAGACAAATTGAAATTTCCGGACCTGACTCTGCTCGTTTAGTTCAAATGATGACATGTAGAGATCTATCTAAAGCCAAACAGGGAATTTGTTATTATGCACCCATCATTGATGAAAAAGGTTTTATGATTAATGATCCTTTGATTATGCTTCTTGAAGATAATAAATGGTGGCTATCAATTGCAGATTCAGATGTACTTTTATATGCAAAGGGTTTGGCAAATGGATTTCAATTTGAAGTAAATATTCATGAGCCTGAGGTTTATCCTCTAGCCGTTCAAGGACCTAAATCTTTTGCCTTAATGGAAAAAGTTTTCGGCTCAGAAATTCTTGAGATGAAGTTTTTTCATTTTAAAAAATTCGAATTTCAAAATCATCATTTCATTATAGCTAGATCAGGTTGGTCGAAGCAAGGTGGCTTTGAAATATATGTCGATGATCATGAAAAAGGTCAAAAACTTTTTGATGAACTAATGGCACAAGGAAAAGATTTGAATGTTCGTCCAGGTTGCCCCAATGCAATAGAAAGATTAGAGAGCGGTCTTCTTTCCTATGGTAACGACATAACAATCAAGGATAATATTTTAGAATGTGGTCTTGATAACCTTATATCCTTAGCTGATGAAGTAGAATATCTAGCAAAAGATTCACTGAAACAACTTTCAGCAAAAGGAATAAAAAAATCTTTGAGCGGAATTAAAATTCAAACTAAAAATATTACTGTTCTCGAGCATTTACCGATTTTTTTTAATGGTGATCAAATTGGTGAACTAAGATCTTCCATATATTCCCCTAGCTTTAAATGCTGTTTAGGTATCGCTATGATTGATAAGACTCATCAATCAACTACCGGAATCCATCAAGTGGTCATAAATAACCATGATTATCAGATAGAATTATCTCCTCTACCTTTTAGTCAATAATATTATTGCAAAATTAATTTAAAGTATTATTCATGCGATAATGTTTAGAACCGTTCTTAACTCTTGGTCTTTATTTTTTGGTTTATCTTTTATTATGATGGCCAATGGCCTTCAAGGAACTTTAATAGGAATTAACGCAGTTGAGTATGACTTTAATATTATTGCTACAGGTTTAATTTTTACAGGTTATTTCTTGGGATACTTAGTAGGCTCTATGAGCATGCCTAATTTTATTAGTAGTGTTGGACATATTAGAGTTTTTGCCGCTTTTGCCTCTTTGGCTTCTATAGCCATTCTTCTACATTGGCTTTTTGTTAATCCTTTTGCTTGGGCGATTATCAGACTAATTACAGGATTTTCAATGGCTGGCATTTATGTTGTTTGTGAGAGTTGGTTAAATGATCGAGCTGACAATGACACACGTGGAAGACTTTTATCTTTTTATTTTTTAATTCTATTTATCTCTCAAGGAATTGGCTTCTTCTTGATTAATGTGTCCCCTACCCTTGATGCTCATTTATATGTTCTGGCTTCTGTTTTAATTTCTATAGGACTTGTACCTATCTTAATGACAAAAAAACCTGCTCCTGATTTTGATTTACCTAAAAGAACTTCTCTTAAGGATGTTTATCAAAAATCTCCGTTGGCATTTATCAGTAGTCTTTCTATGGGTATCATCTTTGGAGCTACATTTGGACTATTAGCGGTTTTTGCTGCTAAAATAAATTTAACAATTTTTGAAATTTCTATTCTCGTCTGTGCAAATAATTTAGCTGGGGGTCTTTCGCAATATCCGTTTGGATGGCTATCGGACAGAATGGATAGAAGACACCTCATCACTTATCTTTATATTGCCTCACTCATTGCGGTGATTTTGATTTTTGTATTAGGGCAGTTTTCTTTCTGGCTATTAGTGACTTTCGTTTCTCTCCATGCTGCGTTAGCTTTTCCAATTTATACAATATCTATAGCTCATATGAATGATTTTATGGAAAAGGAAGAAATGGTTTCAGCTAGCGCAACTATATCTGTTATCAATGGTATTGGGGCTTCTTTTGGTCCTTTATTGGCATCGATACTTATGTTTGCAATAGGACCTTATGGCTTTGTCATTTTTTTTATTATAGTTTATGCCACTCTTATTCCCTTTTGTTTATATAGGGTCAAACTTGGAAGAGATATTGAATTTGTTGATGAAAATAGACCAACTATTCTTGTACCAAGAACTGTTTCTGCAATGGGTGTACAAATGGCATCTGAAGAGTCTATAATGAGATCCGAAGAAGATGACAGCTGAAGAAAACATAAAAAATTTAAGTATTACACTTCCTTCTTTAAATAAGCCTTTGGGGAGTTATAAGCCCTGCGTATTAGTTGATAATTTTGCGTACATTTCTGGCCAAGCCCCCATAAAAAACGATGGCTCTTTTGAGATGGGAATAGTTGGTAAGAATATTGATATAAATGATGCTAAAGACCATGCAAGAAAATGTGGCTTATCTATTTTGGCTGCTTTAAAGGACGAAATTGGGTCATTGGATAAAGTGGAGCAAGTAGTTAAATTGACGGGGTTTGTGTGTTGTGAGCCTGATTTTTATGACCAGCCAAAAGTAATTAATGGCTGTTCTGACTTAATGCTTGAAGTATTTGGTGATAAAGGGGTGCACTCTAGATCAGCCGTTGGTGTTATATCTCTACCGTTAGGTATATCAGTTGAAATTGAAGCTATTTTCAAACTCAAATAATTTGATTTGACTTTAAGAAATTTTTAGAGAAAGATCAAAATATTAATATTGTGGGTTTAAAGATATGGAAATATCTATCGAAAATAATCAGGACATTCAAGTCTCCCTTCATGATCAAAAAATCAATTTACATCCCGTATGGCTAAGAGAAAGAATTAAAGGTGAAGGGTTTGTCGACACAGATTCTCATCAAAGACTTTATGAACCTTCTTCTATCCGATTAGATTTAAAAATTAGATTAGCTTCAATTGAAGATAGAATATTGAATGTTGATTTTGATGACGGCATCTCAACTCAATATAATTTAGATGAGCTTATTCTTGAAATTGATAAAGAAAATTTCAAAGAGGAACATTTTCCTAAGATTGAATTGTGGAGTTCTCAACTAAGAGATTTGCCTGAGATTAGTTTTGAAGAAAATATGAGCGAGTCTCAAGCGATGCTTGAACTATTAAATAAATTTTATATTTATGGTTTTGTTGTTATAAAAAATGTTCCTACAAGAGATCAATATTTATTAGAATTTGTAAATAGTATTGGCCCTGTTCGATCAACAAATTTTGGAATGTATTTTGATGTTATGTCAAAACCTAATCCTAATGACTTAGCATATAAGCCTATTGCTTTACCTCCCCATACAGACAATCCCTATAGAAAACCTGTTCCAGGAATTCAATTCCTTCACTGTCTTGAAAACGAAGTGAGCGGTGGTTTTTCTACTTTAGTTGATGGTTTTGCAGTAGCTAATTATATAAAAAGTAAAGATGTGGATGCTTTTAATTCCCTAACTTCAACAAAAATTAGATTTCGATTTCAAGATAATTCTATTGTCTTAGAAAATCAGGGGGAGTTAATAGAGTTAGATGAAGATCTAAATCTTAAGCAAGTAAGATATAGTACAAGGGTTGAATATGTTCCTCCTATGCCACAAGATAAACTAAATAGCTTCTATAGAGCGAGAAAAATTCTTTCTGATCTTTATAGCTCTTCTCAATTTGAATTGAAATTTAAATTGCAAAAAGGAGATGTCATGATGTTTGATAATCATAGATTGCTTCATGGGAGAACTTCGTATGATCCAAATGAAGGAATGAGACATCTTCAAGGATGTTATTTGGATTTTGACTCCACTGATGGAAAGCTAAGACATCTTAAAAGAAAATTTGGCTAATTTACTAACTCACTAAATGAGTTCTTTAATCATTAATAATATAGAAGTATTTGCCTGCAAAACAGATGCGCCCCAAATTACTTGGGCAAGAGATATGACTCCTATGTTTGAAGCAAATGTAATTGTGAAAATTACAACCGAAGAAGGATATGAGGGTGTAGGAGGTGTGCTTGTTCCAACAGAACATAGTTATGATCATAGTTTAGTAGAAGCAATGAAAAATCTATTTCCAGAAATTCTCAATAAGTCCATTCATGATAGAGAAAAGCTAACTGATCATATGTTAACTAGATGTGTAGGATTAAATCCTAATGCCGTCAGCCCAATAGACATAGCGATGTGGGACTGCTTCGCAAAATCACTCAACTTACCTATGTATAAAGTATTGGGAGCGAAAAGAGATTTTATACAGTCGTATGCTTCAACACCTTTGTTTGAAACAATAGAAGAATATATTGATTTTATCAGAGAGCAATTATCTCAAGGTTTTAAAACTGTTAAGTTTCACACTTGGTGCGATATTCAGTTTGATATAAAAATGGTTCAAGAAGTTTGTTCAGCAGTTCCTGAAATGAAATACATGATTGATTGTGAACAACGATACAATAAAGAAGACGCTTTAAAATTAGGTCAAAAATTAGATGAGTTAAATTTTGTATGGTTTGAAGCTCCCTTTGTGGATAGTGATTTTGAGAGCTATACCTGGTTAAAAAATAAAATCAAAACTCCTGTCATCTGTGCTGGTAATTCTATTCTAGATCCCTATTTATTAAAAAAAGCTATGGAAGAAAATGTTTATGATCACTTACGAATTGATACTACTTATGCCGGAGGTATTACAATCACAAAAAGAATAATGGAGATGGCAGCTAATCTTAATTTTAATGTAGAACTTCAATCTTGGGCATTTCCATTAGGCCAAGCTGCTAATTTACATATGATGCTTAGTAATGAAAATTGTGATTTTTTTGAACAAGTTGTTCCTTTTGTCGATCATGAACATGGAGCTAAAAATTTTATAAGGACTGATAATAATGGAAATATCCACCCCACTAAAGATAATGGACTAGGTATTACTATGAATTGGGATCAAATTCATCAAGATTATTACCTTCACTTAAAGTTTGATAAAAATGGTCTATCTCGAAATACTCAATAACTATGAATATCAAAGATCTAAAAATGAGATTATGGAGTAGATATTACCTAAAGTATGGAATTTTATAAAAAATTAATTTTTATTTTTTTAATAACATTCTGGTTTGATAGCGCAATGACAAAAAATATATTTGATTTTAAAATAAAGGATATTGATGGAAATATATTAGATCTTTCAGATTTTAAAGGATCTCCTTTATTATTAATTAATACAGCTTCCAGATGTGGATTTACAGGACAATATCAAAATTTAGCAAACTTATTTTTAGAATATAAAAATAAAGGTCTGATAATAATTGCAACTCCATCTGATAGCTTTAATCAGGAACTATCCAACTCCAAAGAAGTTAAAGAATTTTGTTTAATTAACTATCAAACAACTTTTGTAATTTCAGAAATTATGGAAGTGAAAGGCAATAATAGACACCCTATTTATCAATGGATAAAAAAAGAATATAACAAGACTCCAAAATGGAATTTTTATAAATATCTATTTAATAAAGATGGGTTATTAGAAGAAAGTTGGTCTTCTATAACAAAACCTGATGCTCAAAAAGTTACTCAAACGATTGATAGTTTAATCTGAAAAAAACCCAGGGCGCACATAAGCACCCCAGGTAAAAGCAATTATTATTTAAATTCTGGATAAGCTTCACCGGTGAGTTCAGCTTTATCGAGTCCCATAGCTTCTTCTTCTTCTGATACTCTTAAACCTACTGTGCCTTTAAGTATGTAAAAGAAGATAGCGCTTAGCGGCACCACAAGAATTGCTGCAGCAAGTACACCAGTTAGTTGTACGAAAAAGTCTCCTTTGCCGAAGATACCAACGGCAAGTGTTCCCCAAATACCAGCAACTAAGTGAGCAGGAATAGCACCTACAACATCATCAATCTTTAGTTTGTCTAATAATAGGATTGCAAAAGTAGTGAGCGCTCCACCAATACCACCAACTACAATCGAAGTGAAATGATTCTGAAGATCAGGACCTGCTGTAATAGCAACTAAACCAGCAATCGCACCATTTAAAGCAATTGTAAGATCAATTTTTTTGAACATGATTTGAGATAAAATCACAGCTACAACTACACCGCCACAAGCCGCTAAGTTGGTGTTAACTACAACTATAGAAATAGCTAATACATCAAGAGCACTACCCATAGCTAATTGAGATCCGCCATTAAATCCAAACCAGCCAAACCAAAGAATAAATGTTCCTAAAGTTGCTAAAGGCATATTAGCGCCAGCAATAGGAGTTACTGATCCGTCAGCTGCATATTTACCTTTTCTAGCACCAAGAATTATACAGCCAACTAGAGCTGCCCAACCGCCTACTGAATGAACAATAGTCGAACCAGCAAAATCAGAGAAACCAATTTCCGCTAACCAACCGCCGCCCCATGTCCATGCTCCAAAGATAGGATAAATAAATCCTGTCATAATTACTGCAAAGATTAAAAAAGGCCAAACTTTAATTCTTTCGGCACATGCACCAGAAACAATAGAAACTGCTGTTGCACAGAAAACCATTTGAAAGAACCAATCAGAAGGAGCAGAATAACCTGTGTCTGCAATAGCAGCAACATTATCAGCACCATCTAGAAGAGCTAGTTCATCACCTGTAGGATTATAAAACATTCCACCTAGTGAGCCAATATAGGAACCTACATCAACATACATAAGAGAATAACCTACAAGATAAAAAGATATTCCTGCGATAGAGTATAAAGCAATATTCTTTAAAAGAATTGCCGATGTATTCTTCTTTCTCACAAAACCTGCTTCAAGCATGGCAAAACCAAGAGCCATAAACATCACAAGGATTCCTGAGAAAATAAATAAGAAAGTATTAAAAATATATGCCACTTCTGGATCAACAGCTGCGTAAGAAACATTACTTACAAAAAGTGCTGATATTAAAAATAATGTAAATTTCATTATTATTTTAGCCTCCTAGCTAATTGCTTCTGCACCACGTTCACCTGTACGGATACGTATAATGTCAGAAACTTCTGTTATAAAAATTTTTCCATCACCAATTTTGCCAGTCTTTACTGCCTCGCTAATTGTTGTAATGACTTTCTCTAAGTCTTTGTCGTCCACTAAAACTTCAGCACGAGATTTAGGTAAAAAGTGCACTTCGTATTCTGCACCACGATACATTTCTGTATGTCCTTTTTGACGACCATATCCTTTAGCTTCTAATATCGTGAGGCCTTGAATATCAATACCTGTTAGAGATTTTCTTAAAGCCTCCACTTTATCAGGCTTAATAATAGCTGTTACTAATTTCATTTTTATCCTCTTTTAGTAATAAGTGATTGGTTGCTGATTTTTTAGCATCTCGAGGTGTAAAAAAATAATGCTAATAGGTATTGATTAGTATGCGTTAAAAGAATAGCTAAAAAATATTGAAAATATTAGAAATGTTAGTTCTTAATCTTATAGCCTTTTATAAACATCAAAATAATTGCACCAATGCAAAAAACTAAAATTGAAAATATCACACTAAGGCTTAAGAAAATATTAACATCAGATATTCCATAAAAAGACCATCTAAAACCGTCTACAAGATAAAGAATAGGATTAAAATATGATACTTTTTGCCAAAACTCTGGAAGCATTGAAATAGAATAGAAAGAACCCCCTAAAAACACTAAAGGGGTAACAACAATTGTTGGAAGAAGACTCATTTGTTCCCAATTAGTAGCCCATACGCCCATGACAAAGCCCACTAAACTAAAAGTTAAAGATGTAAGAATTAACATCCAAAACATTAAGATTGGATGACTTAATTCCATGGGGACGAAAGCATGCGCAGTAGCAAAAATCAATAATCCTAAAATAATAGATTTAGTAGTAGCTGCCCCTACAAATCCAGTAATGATTTCTAAGGGAGATAGAGGGGCTGCATAGATTTCATTAATAGTTCCAAGAAATTTTGGAAAAAAAATACCCGAAGAGGCATTTGAAATACTTTGTGTTAAAACGGTCAACATAATTAAACCTGGGACAATAAAAGAACCATAAGAAACACCTTCAATAACTGGTATTCTTGAACCAATAGCCGATCCAAATACAATAAAATAAAGTGAGGTAGTTATTACGGGAGAAAGAACACTTTGTATGATTGTTCTTTTCATTCTATCCATTTCATGTAAATAAATAGCAGCTATTCCTACCCAGTTCATTTACTTTCCTCCACTAATTTTAAAAATATGTTTTCCAATGAAGTCTTAGAGGATTGGATATCTTTTAACTTTAAGCCCGCATCTTTAATCGACTGCAATAAGTCCGTAATGCCTGTGCTCTCCGCCTCAGTGTCATAGACATAACAAATTGTCTTTTGACCTTCACCTATGTTTAATTTAAATCTCTTAAGAGTGTCTGGGATGGAATGAATTGTTTCATGCAGTTCAATTTCTAACATTTTTTGCCCCATTCGACTTATTAAATCACTCTTATTGTCAGTCAGGATAATTTCTCCATTATTTATAATAGAAACTCTGTCTGCAATTGCTTCTGCTTCTTCTAAATAATGAGTAGTTAAAATTATTGTAACACCTGTTTTACGAAGATCATTTACAATTCTCCACATATCTTGTCTTAGATTAATATCCACTCCTGCAGTTGGCTCATCAAGAAAAAGAATTTTTGGCTCATGGGATAATGCCTTTGCAATAAGAGCTCTTCTCTTCATACCACCAGATAACTCTCTTAGTTTACTATCCTTCTTGTCCCATAAAGAAAGTTCTTTTAAAATTTTTTCAATATATTCAGGATTACTCTTTTTTCCATAAAGGCCCCTTGAGTAACTCACATTACTAAAGACTGTCTCAAAGGCTTCTAAAGCACCATCTTGAGGAACAAGTCCAATAATAGATTTGGTCTTTTTATACTCTTTGACTACATCAAATCCATCTACTGTAATCGTACCTTCAGTTGGAAGAACAATTCCACAAATTGTATTAATTAAGGTTGTCTTCCCCGCTCCATTAGGTCCTAAAAGAGCAATAATTTCACCTTTTTTTATTTCTAAATTAATATTTTTTAAAGCTGTAAATTTATTTCCGTAAACCTTAGAAATATTATTTATAGATATAAGTGTTTGGTCAGTCATTAATGGGCAAATAATATATGAAAAAGTTGAAATTACTATTAGTCACTTTTTAATGACTTCTTTTTAGAATATTTACTTCTTTCAACTAAAAAGATACCTACTAAAACTGCCCCAAGAGAAATAATTACTTTATGTGTAATGATCTCATCTAAAAATATAAATCCAAAAAATAAACCAAAAATTGGAATAAGATAGGCTACTTGAGATTGAAAAACTAAACCATTTTTTCTTAAAATATAAAATCTTAATAACCAAGCTCCAGCAGTGGGTATAACTCCAAGATAAATAAGAGACAAAGTAGGCTTTATTTCTAAATCTAAATTCCAAGGTTTCTCTATAATAAATGATAAAGGTATTAAAAATATTATTGCCCAAATCAAGATGGATGTTGTGACGTCTTCATTTTTTTTATTCTCTAGTCTCAATGTCACTAAGCCTCCTAAGGTATAACAAATTGGGCCTAAAATAATTATAAGTGCTGAGAAAATATTCGTCTCATTGATGAGTATGTCATCTGAAAATAGATAAACAATTCCTAAGAATCCTACAAGAATACCAGCAGAATTCATTAAAGTATTTTTTTCATTTTTTGTAAAAAAATGTCCAAAAATAGTAGCGGCAATTGGAGCTACAGACATTAAGATAGCTGCAAGATTACTTTGAACTTTAATAATTCCATATGAAATAAAAAAAAAGGGCAGGACTAAATTTACTAATGCAATGCCTGCTAACAATTTCCACTCCGATCCAAGAAAACTAATTTTGATTTTTTTAAAATAACAATATGTCAGCAAAGGGATGCCAGCAAATAAAACTCTTCCAAGAGCTAATGTTATAGGAGTATATGAGCTAGAAGCTATTTTTATATTAAAAAATGCAGAGCCCCAAATAGCAGCTAATAGTAATAAGATTGAAAAATCGAAGAAAGACGCTTTTCTCATTCATTCACCGTGAAGTGAATTCTCTTATTTTTTTTTCCCTTACTTTCAAATTTTATAAAATGGAATTTTCCAATTTCTTTAGTGCTATGGATGTGAGTTCCTCCACAGGGTTGCAAGTCAATTGAGCCAATCTTTACCAACCTTATTTGCCCACTAATATTTGGCGGCTGAACAGATAAGGTTCTTACTAATTCTGGCTGAGCTGCTAATTCTTCTGTGGTGATCCACTCATAAGAAACTTGGTGGTCTTCTTTTATCAAACTATTAACCTGATCTTGCAAAAAATCGATATCGTATTTCTCTTCACCTAAATCAAAATCTATTCTACTTTTCTCAGAATTTATTTGACCGCCCGTAACATAGTAGGGCAATACTGAACAAAGCAAATGCATAGTGGAATGCATTCTCATAAATCGATATCGCAATACCCAATCAATTTTTCCATGAATAACTTGCCCTATATTAAAATTTAAATCTCCTTCAATTACATGAGCTATTTTTCCATCATCCTTAATAGTGTCTATAACTTTATATGTTTTTTCCTCTACCTTAAAAATTCCCTGATCTCCAGGTTGTCCGCCACTTTTTGCATAAAAAGCTGTTTCTTCTAAAAAAACTTTATTATCAATAATTTCAGTAATAACTGAATCGAATTCTTTAATATAACTATCTTGGAGAAATAACATTTTAAAATCCTTAAGAGTCTAACTTTAGGTGATACTTCAAGCAAGACTCAATGCCTCCTAACGAAGTACTTTCTTCTTTGCAAATTTTTAAAAGCTTTTGCTTTTGAAAGTTAGAAGCTGTGTATAGGCCAAAACCAATTATTCCAAACACAACTATTGCATATAGTGCTTTTTTCATTAATTTTGAAAACTTACAATATCTTGATTTACCATAATATCTGATTTTAATATTGGGCGAACTAATTCCACTCCATCTAAAGTCTTACATCTAGACATTGCAACATAAAGTTGGCCTGCCGCAAAAGCACCTCTACTCATATCGATAATTACTTTATCAAATGTCTGACCTTGGCTCTTATGTATTGTGATGGCCCAAGCAAGTTTCATAGGGTACTGTTTGAACGAGCCGACAACTTTTTCACTAATTTCTTCCTTACTATCATCATATTGATATTGTATACGTTCCCACTTTTCTTTTCTTACTTCATAAATTTTACCGTCTATAAAAACTTTAATTTTTTTTTCTGCAATAGAATGAATTTTTCCTATAGAACCATTAACCCATCTTTTTTCAGGATCATTTTTAATCATCAAAACTTGTGCGCCTTGCTTTAGTCGAAGGAGTTCATCAGTAGGAAATATTTCTTTTCCAAAGTTACCCTGTGCCTGTGCTCTAAAATTGAGCTCTTCTCCTGGTACTTGAGATAAATAGTCTTGATTAAATTTATTTGCCTGAGCATTTGTCGTTGTCAGAATAATTTTTCCTTCCTGCATATTTATTTTATGAGAAACAGATTGATTAAGATCACTTAATTCTGAATTCGTAATCGATCCATCGCGAATTCCATTTAATAATTGAATAAAATATTCATCTTTTTGTCGATAAATATATTGAAGCTCTATCTTATGAAAGTGGCTATCTTGAAATATATTAGAATGAAAAAAAAAACTTCCATTAGGATATAGTCTTCTAAGAATATCTGACTCATCAAAATTTACAACAGGTGGCAACTGAAACAAGTCTCCAAAGACAACTAACTGCACTCCACCAAAAGGTTTTGTTAGTTTTTTTCTATGCACTCTTAAGCTGTAATCAATAGCATCAAAAATATCTGCACGAACCATTGATATCTCATCGATGATCAAGACGTCTAGATTAAGTAAAATATCCTGATCCCATACTTTTCTTATATGTTTAGTCTGCATTACTTTAGGTGGAAAACGAAAAAAGGAATGAATTGTCTGACCTTTAATGCGAATTGCAGCAACTCCAGTTGGGGCAAGAACAGCAACTTTTTTTTGAGTTATAGTTCTAAAGTAAGATAATAAAGTCGATTTTCCACTACCGGCCTTACCTGTTATATAAAAATTGTCATCCGAATGTTCTATTTGTTCGGAAATGTCTTTAAACTCTTTACTTAGTTCAAAATTATCTGGCAATAAATTATTGAGATTAGATTTCAAGATCACTAATATATACACATAAAAAAAAAATTAAAAACTTAATTAAAATGTAAAAAATTAAGTATTTAAGTTTCTAGAAATAAAGTACTGGGGATCTCTTGATTGCTTTAGAATAGCTGGGATCATTTCAAACAAAGCACGAATAAAGCCCTTATTAGGTTTAGGTAGTTGGTCTTTTATTACTTTATGTAATTTTGGAAGATTATAAAAAGGAACTTGAGGGAATAAATGGTGTTCGACATGATATTGCATATTAAAATACAACAACCATCCATGAACTGGGTTTACTAAGAATGTTCTTGTGCTCTCCCTGTGGTCCCAGGTATCTGCTCTTAAGCCTCCATGTTGCAACAAAGTAGTCATTTGAAAAATGGGACTACCATACATGTTAGGAAGAATAACAAACATCAAAGGAAGAAAACTTTCAATAAGTATTGCCCATGCAATTACAGAAATTTTTATTAACATGAATATTCTACTACTCCATATCATTTTTGATCTTTGATTTTCAGGCACACAATCTTGAGCAACTGAAGTCATAATTCCGAGGGAGTGCAGAAAAACTTTTTTAAATTCAAAAAATACTCTTTTAATTCCAAATAAGTCTAGAAAAAATAAATCTAAAAGATTTGAAGGTCTGGTTACTTGGATTTCATAATCAATATTTTGATGAATAGTTCTGCTGTGATGATGGGTGTGACTCCACCTCCAAGAGATTGGTTCAAAGTATGAAAAAAAACTGGATATATAATAAAAAAAATCATTTAACCATCTTGTTTTGAAAACAGATCTATGACCATATTCATGCCATCTTGCATTTGAAAAAGCATAAATAGTTCCATAAATAAAAAAAGCTGGTAAAGACCACCAGGTACCCCAGGTTAAAAAAGCAACATATCCAGATATAATTAAAACAGAAAAATAAGTGATTGTATTTATCCAACCTGGCGAGTCTTTTCTTTTTGTGAGTTCTTTTAAAATTTTAGGGTCAATTTTTGGCTTAAACCAAGTTTTCATATTTTGGTCTTGATTTTCAATTGATTCATAAGAATATTTACTCATTATTTATTTCTATTATATCCCTTTTGAATTAATTTGTATAAAAATATTTCCATCTTCAGATTTAACTGGATAAGTTTTTAAATCTATACATACAGGAGCACTTTTGGCTTTTCCTGTTTTAATATCAAATATACCTTGATGCATAGGACATTCAATTTCACCGTCCATTACTAAGCCGTCTTCCAAATGAACAGCTTCATGAGAGCAGATACCATCTGTTGCATAAAATCCATCCTCAATTCTATAAATACAATAAGTCGACTCTTCGAAATCAAAGCGAATTAGATCGTCCATATCAATCTCATCTTCTTTACAAACAGGGTGCCAGCTATTATTATCACTATTCATATTTTACATACGTTAATTTTATTTTATGGATTAAAATTATATATAAATTACATAATAATAAAATATTTATTTTTAATATCATAGAAGTATGTATAACATACTCCTATGATCACACCAAGTTCAACTCTTAGAAGCGCTCTTAATTTATTTATAGATAAATATAAAATTGAAATTTTATTTCAATTATTTAAAAAAGATATGGGTTTTAGCGAATTAAAGAATGAGATTGAAAATATCAATCAACAGATTTTAAGTAAACAATTAAAACAATTGTTAAAAGATGAACTGGTATCACAAAAAAAAGATAAGGGAACTAAAACAAGAACTGCTTACAGTATAACGGATTTTGGGAGGACTTTAAAACCAATAATTAATTCTATAATAAAGTGGGAAGAGGCTAATAGCAAAATAATTAATAAAATTAGAAAAAGAAATAATCGTGACTCCTTATATAATTATTACTAAGTCAGAAGTTTATTTAACTTTAAATTTGTATTAGATAGAATTTCTTTTGTTACTTTAATTTTTTTTTCAGATATTCTACTAGCAAGCCTAATATCTCTCCCGATTTTACCGCCTACCCCAACTCCACATGCTCCAATGATTTTTCTATTTTTAATAAAAAAATGAATTAGTCCATCGGTTGCACTTACACCTCTTTCGATAAATGTATCAAAATCTTGGCATAAACCTGTCAGTTGTAAATTTAAATCAAATTGATCAGACCACATCCAAGGTATTTCCTTATAGGCTTCTCTTTTATTGGCAATATTTCTACCGGCAATTATTCCATGATTTTGCGCGTGTTTCCACGATTCAAGCCTCATATACATTTCATAAAAAGGATGGTAGAAATTTGCAACATCACCCGCAGCATAAACATTTTCAATTGAAGTTTCACAATATTCATTTGTAATTACTCCATTTTCAATTTTAAGATCCGTTTTTTTAAATAATTCAGTATTTGGTTCAGACCCTATACCTGCAATAATCATGTCACATTTTATTTTTTTATTGTTTGATAAATTCACTTCATAATGATTATTAATATTTTTTATCTTTAGAACTTTGGTATTTAAACTAAATGTAACTCCTTTTAATTCATGTTTTTGTTGAACAATTTTGGCTATTTTTTTAGGAATAATTCTTCCCATTAGCTGACTTCCCATTTCAATTACGTAAACATTTTTTTTAAGTTGACTAGCTGAGGAAGCAAGTTCCAAACCTATAAAACCACCACCAATAATTAAAATATTTTCACAACTAAGCATTTTTTCTTTAATTTTAATACTCTCTTCTATACTTCGAAGATAATAAAAATTGCTACTATCAACATCTGGTTTAATAAATTTTTTATTACTGCTTCCCAGTGCAATTAAAAGCTTATCGTAAGGTATTTTTTTTCTTTTACTTGTTTCTACTGTTTGAGAGTTAAATTCTACAGTTTTGATTAGTTCATTATTAAAGAAATTGATATCATTTTTTTTGTAAAAATCTTTGTTAAAGAATACACATTCTTTATATTCCATTTTATTTAGCAAACAGTCTTTTGAAAGAGGAGGTCTTTCATAAGGTAAATTGTCTTCATTGCTTATGATCGAAATAATAGAATTAGTATTATATTTTCTTATTTCGGAAGCTGCATGACTCGCTGATTGACCTCCGCCTAAAATTACGATGTGTTCTTTTTTATTTTGCATTATCTTTAAAATAAATTAAATACTTCAAAATCAAAATACTAAGTTGTTTTTGGCAGTTTACTCGGTGGCTCATATTTAGGATCAAAAGCCTGTTTTACAATAGCAGGAAATATATCTCTATATGCACTAATAAGACCATTATTTGGCTTAGGCATTTGACTTTTAATTAAATTATGTAATTTAGGTAAGTTATACCAAGGTACCATTGGGAACATATGATGTTCTTGATGATATTCTAGCTTAACGTAAAGCCAACTCAATATCGGGTTTAGGAGAACAGTTCTTGTGTTAATACGATGATCCTTGACGTTAAAAGGCAATCCAGCATGTTGTGTTAATCCACATAATGCAAAAAAAGTATTTCCATAAAAAGTAGGTAATAAAAAATATAACACAGGGAGAATGGTATTAAAATAGATTGAAAATCCAATTATGCCTAACCAAATTCCCATATGAATCCTCGATGATAAAATTACTTTCCACTGATGTTCTTTAGGGACACACTGGTCAATAACAGGTGTGATGATGCCTAATGAATTTTTAAGAGTTTCAGCTAAGTAGGACTGATGTATCCAAAGCAAAGGACCAAAAGGTATAAAACTTACAAAGAATTTAAATAACTTACTAGGTCTATCAACCTGAATTTCAAAATCAAGTGGCTCTGTTGTGTGTAATGTATAGCTATGATGTAGTGTATGCGTCCATCTCCATCTAATAGGCTCAAAATTAGTCATGAAAGAAAATATATAACCAAAAAGATCATTCGCTCTTCTACCTTTAAAAAGAGTTCTATGTCTTGCCTCGTGGTCGTATGCACCGCTAAATGCATAAATCGTTCCATATAACCAAAAAAATAAGATACTCCAATACGTACCCCATGTCACATAAGCTAAATATCCCATAGATACTAAGGCAGTGAAATAGAGACTCACATATAAGATACCGGGTCCTGACTTTTTAACGCAGAGTGCCTTTAGAGCTTTTTTATCAATATCTGGCTTCCACCAAATATTTGCACCTAATTTTTCTTCTAAACTAGCGGATACATTTTCATCAATAATAACAGACATAATTTTTATAATATCATTTTAACTTATAGATCAAAATAATAACCTCCAATATAAATGATGATAATCTCAAATTCAAACTTTTTTTTTAAGTATGACGAACATACTTAATGATATCAAAAAAAAGATTACTTTTTATATTCTATAAATAAATTCAAAAAACTCATATTGATGGCTAAAAATAATAAAAAATTGTCTAAATAAAAATACAATTTGTTTAAATCTTAAATTTTTATAGTATTCATATATAAAAAACACTTTCATGGAGGAAAAATAAAATGAAAAAAATACTATTGATATTAGTTTCTGCTTTAATGCTTTCTGTCTCATCTGCGTCAGCTAAAATTAAAGTTGGTGCTTTATATTTAGATACAGCAGGATTTTTTGGAGAAATTAAAGTAGGAATTGAAGCTGCTGGAGCAGCAGAGGGTATAGACTTAAAAGGAACTAACTCACAAAGTGATGTAGCTAAAGAGTCATCTTCTATTGACACTTTAATTGCAACAGGTGTTGAGGTTGTGATCATGTCACCCGTTTCTACGGATGCTTCTGTAGCTGCAGTTGAAAGACTTGCAGAAGCCGGTATTCCTGTAGTTTGCTATAATACTTGTTTAAATGATGATGACGCTAAAAGACTTGCTTATGCTTTAGTTACTACTAGTCAAAGAGAACTCGGATATCCAGTAGGAATCATTGCTGGAAATTGGGCAATCAAAGCTGGTATCGATTTAAAAATAGGTATTCATAACTGTAATAGATATGAAGCTTGCCAAGAAAGAGAAGATGGCTTTATTGCTGGCATAGAATCTACAGGCGCTAATTTTGAAGTAGTGAATAATCAAGAAGCATTTGCTAATGATAAAGCGACTCAAATTGGTACTGACATGTTAATTGCTAATCCAGAAATTAACTTAATGTATGCTGCAAATGAAGGCGGAACAATTGGTGCGGTAAATGCCGTTTTAGCTTCAGGACAATTAGGTAAGACTTATGTTATGGGCACAGACGCTACTGAAGAATTAATGAATTTTGTTGCTGATGGAGAAATTTTATTAGCTCTTAATTCTCAATTTCCAAGAGAAATGGGTGCAGGCGCTATGAAAGCTGCCTTGAAGGCAATTAAAGGAGAAAAAATTGATGAGTTCGTTCAATTAACTCCAACAAAAGTCTTCACAACTGTAGACCGCTTAGCTATTGATAAGTGGTTATCTGAGCGTTAGATTTAATTAACTTTTTATAGGGGTGTTTCAATAATGCCCCTATTTAATTATATTGTTAAACAATAAAATTAATTAAAATGAAAAATAAACCAAAATTAAAAGTTAGCAATATTCATGAAATTGGGCTTCTAATTGCATTAATTTCAGTTTTATTAATATTTGGCTTTACTTCAGAAAACTTTTTTACACAAAGAAATTTTATGAGCATATTAAGAAGTGCTTCTTACGTTGGACTTGTTGCATTCCCAATGACATTTGTTTTAATTACTAGAGAAATTGATATCAGTGTAGGTCCTGCAGTAGCTTGGTCAGGCGTATTTTTTGTAATTTTGGTTAAGTGGTTTGAGTTTAATTATACTTTTGCAGCTTTTATCGTATTAGCCTGGGGTTTATTTCTTGGTTATTTTATAGGTATAGCAAGAACTAAGCTCATGATACCTACTTTTATTACAACACTTGCTTTGTGGAGCGCGTTAAGAGGTTACTCACTTTTCATTACCGAAGGAAGACCTCTTGCTATTAGCAATAAACCTTTTAGATATTTTTTTGGTGGGGATGTATTAGGGCTACCAACTGTTACTTGGATTATGCTAATGGTTTTTTTTATTTTTTGGTTTTTAAGTAAGTACACTGTTTTAGGAACAAACATTTATGCCGTTGGAGGAAACCCTAAGGCAGCAAGAAGTATTGGTCTAAACGTTGACAAAATAAAGATTATAACTCTTATGATTACAAGTATGTTTTCTGCATTAGTGGGAATACTTTTTGTAGCTAGAGTTTCTTCTGGAAACTCCACTGTTGGGGAGGGGATGGAATTTGATGTTATTGCAGCGGTTGTTGTTGGTGGAACCGCATTAGGAGGTGCTGTAGGAACCATGACAGGAACTTTATTAGGAGTCTTATTTATAGCCATGATTAGTAATGGTCTTATTCATTGGGGTATTGATCCCGACTTAAACAAAGTTGTTAAGGGAATAATTATATTTTTAGCTGTTGTTATAAACTCTAATGTTACTTTTAAAAAAAATTCAGGAAATAAAGAATAATAATGTCGATTTTAAAGTTAGAAAATATATCTAAAAGTTTCGGCGCAGTGCAAGCATTAGATGGTGTAAATCTCTCCCTAGATGCTGGAGAAGTTCTAGGTCTTATGGGAGATAATGGGGCAGGAAAATCAACATTAGTAAAAATCATAGCTGGTAATTTTAAACAATCGTCTGGTTCTATTAGTTTTGAAAATCAAAAAGTTGAATTCTTAAAGCCAATGGATGCTAGAGATAAAGGAATAGAAGTTGTCTACCAGGACTTAGCCCTATGTGATAATTTAACTGCAGCTTCAAATATTTTTTTAACAAGAGAAATTACAAAAAGTTTTGGATTTATATCTATTCTGAATTTTTCCAAAATGTTTCAAAGAGCAAAGGATATATTTAAGGAATTAAAATCTGAAACATTACCTGAAGAAGAAGTACGCATGATGTCTGGAGGACAGAGGCAGGCAGTGGCAATTGGAAGAACAAAATTATCTCAAGCGAAAGTAGTATTATTAGATGAGCCCACAGCTGCGATAAGTGTTAGGCAAGTGGCTGAAGTATTAGAATTAATAAAACAACTCAAAAAACAAGGTGTTGCTGTTGTAATAATAAGCCATAGAATGCCAGATGTTTTTGCGGTTAGTGATAGAATTGCTGTTTTAAGAAGAGGTCAACTAGTTGCAAATAAAAAAGCAAGTGACAGTTCTCCAGAAGAGGTGACCGCTTTAATAACAGGAGCGGTAGAAAGGGCATAATTAAAATATGTTAGCTGATGATACTTGGTTTAAACCTCAAATAGATCGAAAGACACTAAAAAATCTTTCTAGAAGAAGTAATTGGGCCGGCGCCAAACATTTTTTAATTTATTTTACCTCATTAATTTTCTTTGGCTATTTGACTGCAATATCTTGGGGCACACTATGGTGCGTTCTTTGGATTTTGATTTATGGAACTATTTGGGCTTATAGTCCTTCTAATTGGCATGAGACTTTGCATAGAACAGCTTTTAAATCGAGATTAGCAAATGATGTATTTTATTATATCAGTTCCTTCATGGGAAATTTTGAACCAATAAGATGGAGATGGAGCCATACATTTCATCATAGTCACACGCTCCAAACTCATGATGATTATGATTTTGAAATTCAGGTTGAAAGACCAACAGATTTAATACGTTTTTTCTTTCAATTTATTCCTTTTGGGCAATTGTTATATCCGCACAAAACTCTCCAAGCTGAAGTAATTAAACATGCTTTTGGAAATTTAACTGAAGTAGTTAAACAAAATGCGCCTGAAAATGATAAAAATAAGATTATTTGGAACTCAAGATTTTTTATCTTGATTTGGATTGGTATAATTTATTTTTCATTTTTAATCGGTAGCTGGCTTCCAATTTTTCTTCTAATGCTTCCTAATTATATTGGCGCGCCATTAAATCAAATTGTAAACATAACCCAACACCTAGCTGTTCCTTTTGATGTTAAAGATCATAGATTATCTACACATAATATAAAATTAAATCCAGTTTTAAGTTTTCTATATTATCATATGGAGTACCATCTAGAACATCATTTGTTTCCTACTGTACCATCTTACAATTTACCAAAAATTCATGATTTAATTAAAGATCAAATTCCAAAAGCACACCCTTCTCTATTTGCATTTTGGAAATCTGTTCTTCCATCACTTATAAAACAAGCTTTTGATCAGAGCCATACTTACAAAATAAAATAATACTTATCTAATAAGTATGATCATCATACTTATTAGCATTTTATAAAAGAATTATATAAAACATCTACATTTTTAAATATAATAAGATTATTAAATAACATTTTTTGGAGGAACAATAAAAATGAAATTATTAAAAATTAGTGCAATTTTAATTTCTATGATGCTTTTGTCTTTACCGGCAAACGCTAAATATAAATTTAGTGTGCTCACACAAGTTGATACAAGTAATACATTCTGGCAAGGAATTAAAAGAGGTATGGATGATGCTTGCGAAACTTTAGACGTAGATTGTCAATTAGTTTTCAATCAAGAAAATGGAAACTTACAAATGCAACTAACAAATTTAGAAGCATTAGTTGAGCAAGGTATTGATGGTATTTCTTTAGTGATCGTTGAAGATAATATGTTTGATGAGGCTGTTCAAAAAGCTATAGATGCAGGTATTCCTGTTATCACAACAAACGTTGATGACTCTGAAGGTGCCGCTGGAAATGCAAGACTAGCTTTTGTAGGTCAAGATTTATTTCAGGCTGGCTATGAACTTGGTAAAGAACTATCAAAACAGTTTCCTGACGGAGATACTCATGTATTGTTAGGTTTATCTGCTCCAGGCCAGAGTTGGGCTGAAGCAAGAATTGGTGGTGTTAGAAAGTTTATGGAAGAATATAAAGCTGCTAATCCTAATAAAAAGGTTACATGGGATACAATTGATTCCGGTCTTGACACTAGTGTTACCGGTCAAAGAATTTGTGCTTATGTTCAAGGACATCCAGAGACAACTGCATATTTTGATGCGGGATTCTGGGGGGCTGGAGCTGGAAACTGCTTAAGAGATCTTGGTTATAAGAAAAATGAATTTCTAATGGGCATGTTTGATCTTGTTGATATCGTAATGGATGAAATGGATGAGGGTTATGTTCACTTAACCATTGACCAACAACCATACCTCCAAGGATATCTTCCTATTCTACAAATGTATTTAATGAAAGAATTTGGTTTAAGCGCTTGGGATGTAAACACTGGTAAAGCTTTTGTTTATCCTTCTGACGTTTCCGTTGTTCGTAAATATATTGAAATGGGCGTAAGATAATAAAAAGATAATTTAATAAGTGGCCATTTTTCTTTCCTAGGTAGGTGGTCACTTTTCTTAAATATGATCAGTAAAAATAAAATAAAATCATTATTATCTCGACCTGAGTTCAGTGCTCTCGCAATTTTCTTATTTCTCTTAATTTTATTTACTTTTTCAAACGACCGATTTTTAAATTCTCGAAACTTTATGGTCATTCTTTCAACCTATCCTGAACTAGCCTTAGTTGCTTTAGGAATAACGATTTTAATGATTTCTGGAGAGTTTGATTTATCAGTAGGTTCTGTCTTTGCAGTATCTCCGATAGTTACTATGATATTAATATCTGACCATGAATTACATTATGTAGCATCTATATTAATAGGCCTTTTAGCTGCAGCATCTATTGGTTTTATAAATGCAGTTGTAACAATAAAATTTAAAATACCTTCTTTCATTGCAACTCTTGGAATGCTTTTTATGGCGAGAAGTATAGCTGTTGTTATAAGTGGAGGTTTCCCACCAAGCGTTCCTAAAGATCTACCCACAGAATGGTTGGTTGGAAGAGTTGATATGTTCAGAGTTTCAATATTCTGGCTAATTGGGATAGCTCTAATTTGTAATTATGTTTTAAAAAAAACGAATTTTGGCAACTGGATTTTTGCAACTGGCGAAAATCCAAAGGCAGCTCAAGATTTAGGAATCAATACCTTTAAAGTTAAGGCAACATGTTTTGTCTTGTGCTCGATATTGGCTGGTTTTGCTGGAATTATTCAGTCTTTTAGAATTAAGACTGTAATTACAAGCTTAGGACAAGGATTAGAATTACAAGCAATAGCATCTGCTGTTGTGGGTGGAGCATCCTTAATGGGAGGAATAGGTTCTGCTTTTGGCGCTTTAATTGGGACACTACTCTTATCAATTATAGACAACATACTCATACTATCTCGAGTTGATGGAAACTGGTTTAAATTTGCTGTTGGTGCACTAATCGTAATAGCAGTTATTCTCAATACTGTTACTAAAAATACAGCAGATAAAATAAGGTTGAAAGATGACGAATAATTCAAATATAGAATTATTAAAATGTTCTCAATTAAATAAATGGTATGGGAACTTACATGCTTTAAAAGATGTCGACCTCACTATTAATAAAGGGGAGGTAATTGGTTTAATTGGTGATAACGGTGCAGGAAAATCAACTTTAATTAAAATCATTTGTGGGGTTCATAATCTAGATAAAGGTGAAATTTTTTTTGAAGGAAATAAAATTAAAATTAAAAATCCTAAAACAGCAATGAATTTAGGAATCGAAACAATTCATCAGTACAACACAATGTTTCAAGAAATGTCTATTGCTAGAAATGTTTTTATTGGAAGAGAGCCTAAGAAGTTTGGATTAAAATCCTTAGGTATTCTTGATGAAAAAAAAATGAATATCGAATCGATGCAAGCCATTAAAGAAGTCGGTCTTGACTTAAGATCGCCTCATATACCAGTCAAAGAGTTATCTGGTGGCGAAAGACAAGGAGTGTCTATAGCGAGATCAATGTACTTTAAATCAAAAATGTTAATTTTAGATGAACCTACAAATCATCTATCAGTAAAAGAAACTTTAAAAGTATTAGAATATGTAAAGAGTCTATCTAGCATGGGAATAAGTAGTATTTTTATAAGTCATAACCTCTACCATATTCATGAAATTGCAGATAGAATTGTTGGAATGGCTAGAGGCGAAAAGGTTTGTGATATGAACAAAAGCGAAACAACAGTTAATGAGTTAATTAAATTGATAGGATAAAAATATGACAAAAAAAAAATTAACAGTCTATGAATTATTAAAATTAAAAGGAAAAAAACAAATCCATGAAGTTTATGTAAATAATGTTGAAGAGGCGGCGGCGGCTGAAGAGGCTGGGATGGACATGATAGTAACTGCTTATGGCATGCCTTGGCATGGCATTCATGGCACACTTGATGATGTTAAAAGAATTAGAGAGGCTGCTCCGAACACACATTTAATGAGTGCTGCTCCAGAGAGATCTTTTGCAAATTCTACGGAGGCAATACAAGCTGCTTATAAATTAATGACTATTGGATGTGATTCTTTTTATACAAACAATAGTGCTAAATTAATTAAAGATTTAAGAACGGAAAATGTTCCGGTTATTAGTCATGTAGGTTTAGTGCCAGGAAATAATACTTGGATTGGTGGATATAGGGCGATTGGAAAAACAGCCGAAGAAGCACTAGGTGTTGTGAGACATGCTATGGAACTTGATGATGCGGGAGCGATCGGGTTAGAAGTTGAAGTAGTTCCACCTCAAGTGGCAGAAATTGTCACAAAAAAAGTAAAACTTTTAACTATTTCAATGGGAAGTGGCTCTACTTGTGATGGGCAATATTTGTTTTCACAGGATGTCTTAGGTTATACGAGCGGACATATACCGAGACATGCAAGAGTTTACAGAAACTTCAAGCAAGAGTTTGATCGATTGCATGATGAAAGAGTTAATGCTTTCAAAGAATATATTAAGGACGTTGAGGAAAAAAAATTTGACGACCCTAAAATAACTGTTGGAATTAATGAAAAAGAATATGACAATTTTCTTAATTTAGTCGATAAAATTTAACCTTTTATTAAACTCCCTCTAGTACTAAAATTGTAATAATAAAGATTGAATATAATTTAATTGGGGATAGGATTTAATCACAATTTGTAAAGAAGGATTATAAAAAATGGGAAAAAATTTAGATAAAAAGAAAGAAGCTAAAAAACCTGCTTCTAAAAGTATGAAAGAAAAAAGAAAAGAAAAGAAAGAAAAAAAGAAAAATTGATATTTATTAGAAAAAATTAAAAATATGAAGCCAAATAACCTGGAATCCTTATGGATGCCATTCACTCCAAATAAAACTTTTAAAAAAGACCCTAGAATTATAGTAGGAGCAAAAGATATGCACTTTATAAGTGATGATGGAAGAAACATATTAGATGCTACTGCAGGACTGTGGTGTGTCAATGCAGGACATGGAAGAAAGAAAATTCAAGACGCTGTATACAATCAAATTGGAGAACTAGACTACTCCCCGCCTTTTCAGTTTGGTCATCCTAAACAATTTGAACTTGCAAACCGACTAGTAGAAATTTTTCCAGAAGAAATGAATCATGTTTTCTTTTCTAATTCAGGATCTGAAGCTGTCGATTCAGCGTTAAAAATTGCTCTCGCTTATCAAAGAGCAAGAGGTAAAGCTTCTAAGACGAGATTAATTGGCCGAGAAAGAGGATATCACGGTGTAGGTTTTGGAGGAATATCTGTTGGAGGTATGGTTAAGAATAGAATGTATTTTGGAAGTATGCTAAGTGGAGTTGATCATTTAAGACATACTCATAATCCTGAATTAAATGCTTTTAGCAAAGGCCTTCCTGAATATGGAGCTGAACTTGCAAATGATTTAGAGAGGCTTGTGCAACTTCATGATGCTTCTACAATTGCAGCTGTCATTGTTGAGCCTATAGCCGGATCAACAGGAGTCCTACCTCCCCCCAAAGGGTATCTTAAGAAGTTAAGGGAGCTTTGTACTAAGCATGATATTTTATTAATTTTTGATGAAGTTATATCTGCGTTTGGTAGAATGGGAACTCCTACTGCTGCAGAATTTTTCGATGTTACGCCTGATATAATCTGCTGTGCTAAAGCTCTAACCAATGCCACTATTCCGATGGGCGCTACAGTTGTACAAGATCATATTTACAATTCTATGATGGATCATGCAGATGCTCCTATTGAATTATTTCATGGCTATACTTATTCAGGGCACCCGGTAGCTTGCGCAGCTGCATTAGCGTCTTTAGACATTTATAAGGAAGAGGGGCTATTCGAAAGTGCCGTAGAAAGTGCTAAATATATGCAAGAAGTAGCTCACTCATTGAAAGGAACTAAGAATGTCATTGATATTCGCAATATGGGCTTAATTGCTGCAGTAGAAATTGAAGCCCGAGAAGGTGCTATTGGATCTAGAGGATTTGAAGCTATGAAAAAGGCTTGGGAGCTCGGCGTAATGATCAGAGCAAATGGTGATACTATTGCCTTTTCTCCTCCTTTAATTGTTAAGAATGAGCAGATTGATGAAATGTTTGAAACAACTAAAAAAGCTATTGAATCTTTAAATTAAATAAGGAATTTGAGCATTCAGCGGCTATGACTGTGGTATCTATTGATACATACAATCCGCAAATCATTAATCACCTATAAAAATAATCAATCATCGATACTACTATTAATGCATTAAATATAAAGAGCATGACAGAGAAAATAGTTTTATTTAGAAGAGCATCTATATGACTTACTAAAAATTCATAGTAATATAATTAAGATATACTAATTGAAACAAGTGAGACGAAATAAAAATTAATAATTTATATTTTTTGTATATCATTTAAGCTGTAGAAATTAAAAAAATTAAAAAGATCTTAAAGGGAGAATATGAATGAGCGATATAACTAAATGTCCTGTAATGCATGGAGCTGTTACTAGCAATAATCAAAGCGGCACATCAAACAGGGAATGGTGGCCAAATCAATTAAATATTAGCATTCTTCATCAGCATGATAATAAGTCTAACCCGATGGGGAAAAAGTTTAATTATCATGAAGAATTTAAAAAACTTGACTATAAATCTTTAAAGAAAGATCTAAATAACCTTATGACCGATTCCCAAGAATGGTGGCCTGCCGATTATGGTAACTATGGCCCATTTTTTATTCGATTGACTTGGCATGCTGCAGGAACATATAGAACTGGCGATGGTCGTGGCGGCGGTGGTACAGGTGCACAACGTTTTGCTCCTCTTAATAGCTGGCCGGATAATGGAAATTTAGATAAGGCGCGAAGATTACTTTGGCCAATCAAACAAAAATATGGAAATAAAATTAGTTGGGCTGATTTGTTTATTTTATCCGGCAATGTTGCTATTGAATCAATGGGTGGAAAAACTTTTGGTTTTGGTGGTGGGCGTGAAGATATTTGGGCCCCTGAAGAAGATATTTATTGGGGAATGGAAAAAGAATGGCTTACTAATAAACGCTATACGGGTGAACGAGATCTTGAGCATCCTTTAGCTGCGGTACAGATGGGTTTAATTTATGTTAATCCTGAAGGTCCTGATGGTAATCCTGATCCACTTGCTAGCGCTAAAGATATCCGTGAAACATTTGCTCGTATGGCTATGAATGATGAAGAAACTGTAGCTCTTACTGCAGGCGGTCATACTTTTGGTAAAGCCCATGGTGCGGGTGATCCAAAACATGTCGGTCCTGAACCAGAAGCTGCTCCAATTGAGGAAATGGGTTTTGGTTGGATGAGCTCATATGGTTCTGGTCATGGAAGAGATACTATTACGAGTGGTATTGAAGGAGCCTGGACTGCCAATCCTATTAAATGGGATAATGGCTATTTTGATTTATTGCTAGGATATGACTGGGAACTCACTAAAAGCCCTGCTGGTGCTCACATTTGGCATGCGGTAAATCCTAAAGAGGAAGATCTTGCCCCAGATGTTGAAGATTCATCAATTCGAATACCTACGATGATGACTACTGCAGATATGGCAATGCGTGAAGATCCTGAATATAGAAAAATATCTGAACACTTTCATAAAAATCCAGATGTATTTCAAGACGCTTTTGCTCGTGCTTGGTTTAAACTTCTGCACCGAGATATGGGTCCTGTTAATCGATATATGGGTCCAGAAGTTCCTAAAGAAGAACTTATATGGCAAGATCCAATTCCAGTAGGTAAGTCTGACTACGATATAGATGCAGTAAAAGCAAAAATTATTGGGAGTGATTTAACTATTCAAGAAATGATTGAGACTGCATGGGGAAGTGCTTCAACATTTCGAGGAACAGATATGAGAGGTGGGGCAAACGGTGCTCGTATTCGACTTGAGCCTCAAAAAAATTGGGAAGTAAATAAACCAGACCAACTTAAGCGTGTATTGGAAATTTTAGAAAACATAGCTTCGGGATCAGGAGCATCAATTGCGGATGTTATTGTACTTGCAGGAAATGTTGGAATTGAAAAAGCATCTGGAATTGATGTTCCCTTTTCCCCTGGTCGAGGTGACGCCAATCAAAGTCAAACTGATATAGAATCATTTTCTGTTCTTGAGCCTATGGCTGATGGTTTCAGAAATTATTTAAAGAAAAACTTTTCCGTTAGTCCTGAAGAGTTAATGTTAGATAAAGCTCACCTATTAGGACTTACCGCACCAGAAATGACTGTGTTGATTGGTGGTATGAGAGCATTAGGCATTAGTTCAGATGATCGCGGTATTTTTACTGATACACCAGGTAGGCTAACAAATGATTTCTTTGTAAAACTTATTGATATGGAAGTTAAGTGGGAAGCAACAGGAAGTAATTCTTATCAAGCAACTAATCGCAAAACAGGTGAAAAAGTAAGAAGAGCATCAAGAACTGATCTTGTTTTTGGCTCTAACTCTCAACTTCGAGCATTAGCAGAAGTATATGCTCAATCTGATAATCACGATAAATTTGTAACTGATTTTATTAATGCATGGAATAAAGTTATGAATGCTGATCGTTTCGATATTAACTAACTAAATACTGTGACAAAAATTACGGCCAATTAACTTTGGTCGTAATTTATTCTTTTTCTTTATCTGAAGTTAGTATTTAATATTATTAATGAAGTTTGTTATAGTTTTACTACTTATACCTGTATTTGCGTTCTGTGAAAAATTTCCCTCGTTTAATTCCTTGAAATATAATGAGATAAATTTAAGACACTACCCAGAAAAAGACGATCCAGACTTGAAGACAATTAAATTCGTTTTAACTGAAAGGGGAATGCCTGTAAAAATCATTAGAGATTATAATGCAGGAGGAGACATAATAGAATGGTATCAAGTAGAACTTTTTAATGGAATCACAGGGTGGATTTATCATAATCAATTATCTAAAAAACGTAGATTATTACTTAAGGAAGATAAAAACTTATATTTATTTAGCTCCTATGAAAAAGAAAAATTCAAGACTCGAATCAAATCAAAAATTTTATCACCAAAAATTGTCTCATTAATAAAAATTAAAGATAACATGGCAAAAGTTGAAATCAGTGAAAACCAAAAAATTACTCAGGGTTGGATATTACTGGATAGTAGCGTCTGGGGACTATTAGAAGAAGAGCGAAAATAAATTCTTCAAGTTACTATACCTTAAGGTTGGACGAAATAACTTTCATAGTTTTTTGCCCAGAATCTTTCCAGGCCTTCACACCACCTTTGAGATTAGAAACATTTTTAAAACCCATATCTTTTAAAGTTTTCGCTGATAAAGCACCTTGACCTCCAACACCACAATAAACGACTATTTTTTTATTTGGATCTAACTCTGATATTCTAAATGGATTTTCTTCACTTTGATCAGCATAAAATTCAAGCATACCTCTTTCAGCATTTATAGCTCCCGGTATCATACCAGCTTCTTTTGAAGCATCTTTAGATTGAACATCGATTACCACAATATTATCTTCTTCTATTTCTTTTACTAAATCTTCCACTGAAATAGAATCAATTTCGCTATTTGCTTGACCAATTAGTTCTTTAAAACTTTTCATAATGCATAAATCTCCTGTGATGTAAAAACACCATAAACTATCAGTAACTTCTATTCAATTGGATATAAATAAAGATTAATTGTAAATTTTTATTAGCCACTATATTATGTTTAAATGAGACAAGCATTAAAACTTAAAGAAAGTACTTCAAAATTTGATCTCCTAATGATTACTTTGGGATTTTGTTTTTGTCTTTTCCCGATTTTTGTTCTCACAATCCCAACTTATACTCAGTCAGCATGTGAGACAGTTGAAGAGGGGTATGAAATTTATTTCCAAAGAGATAAAACACCTTCTTATTTAGAAGAAGCTAATATCAATATTTTAAATGCTCTTAAGGACAACTGTCCGAATTTAAATATAGGCTAATCTATTTGTTGGTAACTAGAATGCCATTTTCTGAGAACTAAATAACTAATCAATCTTACAATATTGAATAGCATAATTCCTGATAAAGAAATCAAAAAAACAGCTCCAAACATTTTAGGTATATCTAATTGATAACCCGATTCTATTATTCGATAAGCTAGTCCACTATGACCTGAGATAGGTCCTATTACAAACTCTCCTACAATTGCCCCTATTAAAGCTAAACCACTACTTATTTTAAGACCTGATAAAAAATAAGGTAAAGCATTAGGAATAACAACAAATCTTAATACTTGATATTTATTGGCGCCGTAAAGACTTACTAATTCAAGATGGTTTTTCTCAGTACTTTTTAATCCTGCAATTGTATTTGCGAGTAAAGGAAAAAAAGCAACTAAGAAAGCACAAATCAAAGTTGCAATTTCTGAACTATCCACCCAAATCGATATAAGCGGAGCGATAGCTATAATAGGTGTTACTTGAAGTATTACAGTAATTGGTGTCAATGTAGTCTCAACAAATTTTGAAAAATAAAAGATTATTGAAAATCCTGTGCTAATAATTACCGATAAAATAAGTGCAAAAATTGCAATTTCTAAAGTTGTTAATAATGAAATAAAAAGCAAATGGGCATTATCAAAAATAGAGCTCACGATCATTGAGGGAGGGGGCAATAGATACCACTTTAAATTTAATAGATGAAAAAAAATTTCCCAAATCAAAAATAAAATCAATATCACTAATATAGAATGTACTTTGCTATTTAGCATTTTGAGCCCTTTTTAATGAATCTGATACAATTTTTGTTTGTTCAAAAAACTGAGGGGTGAATCTATAGTCTTCTGGTTTTTCTTGATTTGAAAAATCAAATTCTTCAAAAATTTTTCCTGGATTTGGTTGCATTACATAAATCCTATTAGATAGAAAAACAGATTCGTAAATACTATGTGTTACATAAACCACAGTAAGATTTTTTTCTTTTTTGATTTTAAGAATTTCTTGGGATAGGTCAAATCTTCTAGTTTCATCTAAAGCGCTAAATGGCTCATCCATTAATAAGACTTTAGGTTGAGTAACTAGAGCTCTAGCTATAGACACTCTCATGCTCATACCTCCGGATAGTTGTCGGGGGTAATACTCTTCAAATCCCTTAAGTCCTACTAATTTAATAATATCATATATCTCCTCATCAGCTTTATAAGAATTCTCTTTATATATTTTAAGGGGAAGTTTTATATTGTCATAAACATTCATCCAAGGTAGCAAATTAGGTTCCTGAAAAACAAAACTAAGATTAGCTGGATTTTCAGAAGAATTTTGAAAGTTTGATGTTGGCCAGTTAATTTTTCCTTCTGTCGATTTAATTAGACCACACATCATTTTTAGAATTGTAGTTTTACCACAACCTGAAGATCCTAATATGGAAAGAAAGTCTTCTTGATAAACCTCTAAATTTATATTGTGCAGAGACTCAGATTTTGCTGATTTGAATTTTTTTGATACACCTTTCAATTGTGCAATAAGAGCAGACCTCTTTTCATCAATATTTTTTTGACGTTCTTTTTCAGATAATATTCTTAATCCCATTTAAGGAAGGTATCTTAATTGGAAAACTCAAGAGTGTAAGCTTTTTTATAAGCTATATCTTGATCATAAATTCCAAGTTTCTTAGATTTATTATAAAAATTTTCCCAACGTTCATCAGTCATAGAGCCAATTTTAGTTCCTTCAGTTTCAACTATACTATATGAAATCATCATTTTATGGGCATAAATCAGCTTATCATCAGGCATATCAGGATTTAAATCCTTAATCAGCAGGAATGCTGGTGTGGGGTCTTCTTGAAGGAAGCTAACCCAACCTTTTCTAGATGCATTAATGAAAGATCTTACTGTTTCAGGATGAGTTTCAATCGTAGACAAAGCAGTTTCTATAGTGCTAGCATAAGCGTCATAGCCATGGTCTGCCAATAAGTGAATAACCGGTTCAAAACCAGCAATTTTTTTAATAGCATAAGGTTCGCTAGACAAGTAGCCCTGTTGAATAGATTGTTTGTCTTCTATAAATGGTTGAGAGTTAAAATTATAATTTTTAAGATTATCATCTGATAAATTATATTTAGATTTTATAAAAGGCCAAAAAGACATTCGTCCAAAGTTGGATAAAAAAATTGTCTTATCTTTAAATTGTGAAGGTTTATCAATATTTTGATTAGGGTGAGACATTAAAATTTGTGGGTTTTTCTGAAAAAATGCTGCAATTACAGTAAAGGGAAGATTTTGCTTAACATAGTTTAAAGCACCAGCACTACCACCAATATTGAAATCAACCTGCCCTGACATAAGCATGGACTTTGTATTAACTTGAGGGCCTCCGGGAATAATCTGAACTTTTAGACCTACATCTTCATAGTAGCCCTTTGCTATAGCTTGGAAGAAACCACCGTGTTCTGCTTGAGGCACCCAATCTAATGAAAGCTTAATATTTTCAATGGCAAAGGAATTATTTGTAAATAGTAATAGTAATAAAATTGATAATGTTTTTTTCATTTTAATATATCTTTCTTTTTAAAAATTATTTAAATAATATAATTTGTTCGAATTATTATAAGAGTAAGATCATTAACTAAATATAATTTATTGTCTCAGTTCACTACGGTCATAGATCATTAAATTACTAAAAACGCTCTATTAAGTAATCTTTTTTGTAAATAAAATGTATTTTAAAATGAAAAATATTATCCGTCAAAATTTATTTGATTTAGTATATCAACAACCACCTTCCTATTTGCGGCTATATCAATAAGTGAAGTATTATCAAATTTTGCGTTACCACGGAGTAAAGAAACTTTTTCATCAGGCTTTACATCTGGATTTGCAGGGAATTCATAATTGTCAGTTGCGTAAATACTTTGCGCATCTTCGCTTACTAGAAAATTTAAAAAGTGTAATGCTTTTTCTTTAGTTTTATCATTAATTAATGAAATTCCCGATATATTAATATGAGTTCCCTCTTTATTTTGATTGGGGAATAAAGGATCAACTTTTTCTAACCATTTTTTTTGGTCCTTATTATCAAGCATCTTAAAATAATAATAATGATTCGCATAAGCAACATCACAAATACCTGCCGCAATTGCCTTAACTTGGTCTCTATCATTACCTTGAGGTTTTCTAGCTAAATTAGATTTAAGTTTTATAAGATAATCTTTTAGCCATAGCTCGTCATAATTTTCCATTAGACTAGAGAAAAGAGAGATGTTATAAGGATGAAATCCTGATCTCATACACACCTTACCTTTATAATTATCTTCGGCTAAATCTTCATAATCTATACTTGTGATATTCTTATGTTTTGCTACATAAATTATTCTTGCCCTTTGAGTTAAAGCTACCCAATGGTTACTTTGTAAATAATCTGGTATTGAAATTACTTTGGGTATTTCTATTGATGCACCTGCGCTTGAAATTTGCATTAACCTTGCTATATCAGACGATAAAAAAATATCTGCAATAGGCTGGTTTTTTTCAATGATGGCTTTTTGTACTAGTCCTTTTTTTGAGAATATCCATTCTACTTTAATATTATTTGCTTTTTCATATGCTTTTATCAATGGTTCAATTAAAAAAGGCTGTCTTTCGGAATAAATTTTCAGAGAGTCAGCATTAAGGGTACTGTATATTAACGAAAATAAACCGATCACTATAAATAATTTTGAAATATTGATTGATATTTTTTTTATATCAAATTTAATAATTTTTTTGGACATTTGAACAAGACGATACATAAAAAAAATAAAATAAAAATAGTATTAAAAATAACCTATCTATTAATAGTATTTATTAGTTTTTTGTATTTGGTTTCAGTAAATATCTTTAAATTTATAATCGAATAATCTATTTTAAATCTCTTAAATAAAAGAATTTTTTTTTAAATAAATTATATATCTCTATTATTGGCTGTAGGTATAAATTTTTTAAACTATGTATGTTTTTATTATTTAATGTACCAATACCAAGAGTTAAATTTTCCGTATCTTCTTTTTCAGAATGGTGAAGTGACCCAAAAAGCCAATCCCAAATTGCTAAAGAAACACCAAAATTTTTGTCATGATGTTCTTTTGATATAGAGTGATGAATGTGATGTTGGGCAGGGGAAATTAAAATAAACTCCAACCATTTCCAGTATCTTATTCCTATGTGAGAGTGTCTAAGATTTGAGCCAAATATATTAAAGAGAAAAATAAAAATATTTACACCTAGTACAGTCAATAGATCAACATTCTTACCAAATAAAAAAATAAAAGAAGAAAGTATGATTGCTTGAGTAAAAATAGATCTAAGAGTAAAAATAATACCTTCAAGAGGATGTGTTCTAAAAACAGTCATAGGAGTAAGATTGGTTGCAGAATGATGAACCTTGTGTAAGGCCCATAAAAAATTCCATTTATGCATCCATCGATGGATTATAAATTTAGTAAAATCATCAAGAATGAAATTAAAAATAGTAAAAAGACTTACTATGAAATAAATAGGTAAATGCCCATACATTCCTGAACTTAGCCACGGAATAGTATGGAAATAGTAATATAAAACTGTTGCTATTGCGAGTTGAGTTAACAAAACAGGAGAGACTATAAACATAATAATTTGATTAATAATAAATATTTTGTAGTCACTTGTGGCAGATTTAGAAAATAATAATTTAGGATTAAAGATTATTTTAATAGCTTTTTTAAAAGTTTTTTTTTTATGAAACATAAGCCACAATGTGGCAATCACGACGGATAAAAATATGTAAAATAGGAATACTCTTTTTTTTGGATTTGTGAATTGATCTATTATATTAAAAAAAATATCAGCAATGGTTTCCATTTATTTATATTACACCCTAACCATTGGAGCGTCACGAACCTATTGAGCGGCTAACCTAAAAAGGTAAGTAAGAGCATGGCTTATATAGCCATGCTCTTACAGTTAATTATTAGTCGTTTTCAGCTGACTCTGAACTACCTAGTGAAGCTGCTAAGTCTGACATATTGCCAAGCTGGTCATGTGATTTGGCTTTAACCCCAAATACATCAACCATCATCTTCTGAACTTTTAGCATATGTAATTTATTCTCATTCCAGGTATAATTTTTACCCATTACATAATTTCCACTATCATCCATACCAACTACCTGAGTTTCATCCATTAACATTGGGCCCATTCCGACCATTCTGTTAAGACTAACAGCTGTTTCGCCTAAATTACTTTTTCCAGTTTGAAGAGCTAAAGCAAAACCTTTTAGTTCGCCCCAGTACTTCATATGCTTTCCAAATAATTTCGGAAGATCTTCATCACTTACGCTTTCTAACGCGACTAAAGTTTCGTATGTCTCACCAGCATATTTAAATACTGCTTCGGCAATAACTTTTTCCCAGTTAGTAGCAATAATATCTGCATAAGCAACTAGTTTAGCTCTTTCTGCATCAGTTAGGTTTTCACCATTAGCAGCTGAAATAAGTTTTCTGCCATCTAAATAAGCTTGAGTAACAGTTTTGAAGTAATCAGTGTTTCCACCTTTATCAAAACTTGAAGCATAGTATGCGTGCGCAAAAACGTACTCAGATTTTAGATCTACTTTTCCGTCACCATTGTAATCAGCAGCAGCCATATCTTTTCTTTTAGCTATGTTGTAGTTTTGTTCTGCTGTTAGATTTAATGAATGTGCAGCAGCACCCCAATATCCAAATGCTTCATCCCATACATGTTCTTTACCTGTATAACATGCGCCATCTTTATAAGGCTTACTGTTTGGTTTTGTATCAGCTGCTAGTTTTTCATCAAGATAGTTATCAACTGCTTGATTATAGAAAACTGCACCCATTGCAAATTTTGAAATTAGCTGTGTGTAATCATATCCTGCAGATACGTCAACACCACCAGTTGCTGCAGCTTTGGTCATCATAGACTCAAGAACTTCAGGTCCAGTCATGCCACCAGGCCAACCGTTAATAATTCCTGAATATGTTTTGCCTGAAAGATTTTTACCTTTTGAAATTCCAGCCATATACTTTTGAGCAATTTTGAAATCTCCTTTAGTTGCAGGAGCGAGAATAGTTTTATTCTTATCTGAACCTTTATAATAGGCCATCATCTCTTCTAAATCACCAGATTTAATAAGTGACTTAAGGCTGTCATGCTGAACATGACGAGCAATTTGTCCGCTATAAGAAACTGAATTCGTACAGCTACCAGAGTAACCTTTAACTGTTACTGGGAATGGACCGTAAACGTCACCACTACTAAAGCTTGGTTGAATTAATCCAAACGATAGAAATGATAACACCAATGTTTTTAATAAAATATTTTGTGTTTTCATGATGAGCAGAAAGTAACAAAAAAAATATATTATGCAAAACAAGTTAAATAAGATTTGTATTTTCAAAATTAATTGGGGTTTTCTGAATATACTTTCAAATTAGACTTTAAAGAAAAATTATTTTTTTTTAAGATTAATTACAAGCGAGTATTCTTTAAGTAAATCTAAACATGCTGGTAATGGTAAATCGGTATGTAGATCCTTGTAATCACTATAGTCATAAATTTGATTTTCATCTGCATTGAATACGTGAATATGATCTGTCGTATTAGTATCATAAAAATATTGTTTATCAATTGTGAGACGTTTCAAAAAGCCTTTAGCGCTAAGGGTATTGAGATTCTCAAAGAGAGTCGTGTAAGAAAAAAAACTTCCTTTATTTTTTAGATCCTGTTCTATTGAATTAACGCAGAAGTGCTTATTTTTACCATCAAAGATAGCTTTTAATAGCACTACTCTTTGTTTAGTTTGCCTCCAACCACAATTATTAAGAACGCTATCTATTTCTTTTTTTGAGGCCTCACTTAAATTAATCACATATTAAATATAATTCTTTTTTTTTTAGATTTCAACATCAGTAAAGTACTAAAATGTCACCATAATAGTTTTTTTTGAATAATATCTATTTCTTACAGACACACCCCCAAGTTTAAAATTCACTCAGTGCTGTGTCTGCGTTTATCTAAAGCTAACCCTTTAAGAACAATTTTTAATGGAGTTAGAAATACTTATAATCAACTTACTATACATTGTAGCTCCCTTGTCTAAATTTGCTCCCAAGGGATCCATTGTGCCTGTTAAAATATTTGTATCATTTGCCAGTGTCTCAATTATTTTAGGGTTATATTGAGGCTCAGAAAAAATGCACTTAATGTTTTTTTCTTTAATAAGATTTTGAATATCAACTATCTGTTTAGCTCCTGGTAGTACATCGGGATTTAATGTAAGTGCACCAGCAGAAGTTACTTCAAATCTTTTTTCAAAATATTGATAAGCATCATGAAATACAACATAGCTGATATCTTTTGATAACGATTGGTTAACTTCTTTTATAAGCTTATCAAGATCTTCAATTGTTTTATCAGCATTAGCCTTATATCTATATTTATTTGCAGGATCTAATTCTGAGAGCTCATGTGATATTTCTATAACCATTTTTTTTGCATTGACTGGGTCAAGCCATATATGCGCATCAAATTCTCCATGATTATGTTCATCGTGATCATCATGTTCATCTTCTTTGTGTCCGTCATGATCTTCATGATCTTCGTGATCATCATGTTCATCTTCTTTGTGTCCGTCATGATCTTCATGTTCATCATGTTCAAAAATATTGTCTTCTCTAAATTTTAATTTTTCAATAGTACCTAACTCCATAAAAGATATTTTTTCAGCATCTTTTGCTAAAGAGCTTAGGGGCTTTTCCATAAATGCCTCCAGATCCTCTCCTATCCAAAAAATAATATCTGCATCCTCTAGTAGTTTTGCATGCGAAGGTTTTAAGACAAAATTATGAGGGTTAGAAGTGCCTTCTATTATAAGTGACGGCTCTCCAACACCTTTCATCACATTTGATATTAATGAATGAAGGGGTTTAATTGTTGTTACGACATTAATATCTGCTTTGACTGAAAAACTTAAAAGAGAGGAAATTAATGCGAAAAATATTGATTTTTTGATAAAATTCATATGTATTACCTTTACTAATTGTTATATTATTACATATGTAATATTATAACATAAAAAAAATGTCAACTTTTTAATATGAAAAATTCTTTAATAGAACTAAATAATTGTGGTGTATTTCGAAATGACAAATGGTTAGTCCGTGGTATTTCTCTTAAAGTTTTCAAAGGACAAATTGTAACTTTAATTGGGCCTAATGGATCTGGAAAATCTACAACTGCTAAAATAGCTCTTGGTATTTTAAAACCAGATGAAGGAACTAATTTTATTCAAGAAGGTATTAAGATTTCCTATGTGCCCCAAAAAATTTCAATTGATTGGTCGCTTCCACTTAGAGTAATTGACTTTATGAACCTAATTGAAAAAAATAATATTAATAATATCATTGAAACACTTTCTATTACTGGTATCGGGCATTTACTCTATCAGGATGTAAGAAATTTATCTGGAGGAGAATTTCAAAGATTGCTTATGGCAAGAGCGCTAATAAAAAAACCTGATTTTTTAGTTTTAGATGAGCCTGTACAAGGAGTCGATTATCCTGGTGAAATAGCTTTGTATAAAACAATTCAGGAGATAGTGAAAAATATAAAATGTGGTATTCTACTAATTTCACATAATTTGCATGTAGTCATGTCTCAAACTGATCATGTTGTTTGTTTAAATGGTCATGTTTGTTGTTCTGGGGCTCCAAAGTCAATTATAAAAGAACCAGAATATATTAAGCTATTTGGAGAGAGTTTGGATCCTACACTTGCTTTTTATGAACATGAACATGACCACAAACACCTGCCAGATGGCAGTATAGATAATTCACATTAAATTTAATTATGTTTGAAGATTTTTTATTTAGGGCTTTTATTTCTGGAATTGGTTTGGCAATAATTGCTGGGCCCTTAGGGTGTTTTATTATTTGGAGAAGATTATCTTATTTTGGTGACACGCTCTCTCACTCAGCTCTATTGGGAGTTGTGATTGGATATGCTTTAAATATCAACATGATTTTATCGGTATTTATAATCTCTGGTCTTATTTCTTTATCTTTACTATTTCTACAAAAAAGAACAATTTTGCCAAATGATGCATTGCTAGGTCTTCTAGCTCATTCAGTTCTAGCAATAGGACTTGTAACTTTAGGCCTACTTTCTTTTATAAGAATTGATTTAATGGGCTTGCTATTTGGAGATATTCTTGCTGTTAATTTTAAAGATATTTTAATAGTTTGGATTGGTGGAGCTATTGTCTTATTTTTTTTAATAATGATATGGAGGCCATTATTTGCTGGAACTGTAAATTTAGAATTGGCTAAGGCTGAAGGAATGAAACCTGAATTAGCAAATGTTATTTTCACGTTATTAATTGCCGCGGTGATTGCTATCTCAATAAAAATAGTTGGAATATTATTAATAACCGGTCTTCTTATTATACCTGCATCAGCTTCAAGAAATTTATCATCAACACCAATTCAGATGGCAGTAATTGCAAGTGTGGTTGGTGTTGTTTCCGTAATCTTTGGATTGTATTCTTCTATAACTTGGAATACTCCAACAGGTCCAAGTATTTTAAGTATGGCTTTAGTTATATTTTTAGCATCATTATTTCCTTGGAAAAAATTGCTAATTTTTAAAAAACAAATTAAACTTTTTGATAAATGAACTCCAAACAATTATCAAATAAAAAAGAAACTTTAACAAAAAATCAGGAAATAGTTTTAAATTTACTTGAAAAGTCTAATGAACCACTAAAAGCATACTCTATTTTATTTAATTTATCTGAGCATGGTGTGAAAGCTCCACTTCAAGTTTATAGAGCTTTAGACAAGCTTATGAAAATAGGAAAAGTTCATAAAATTGAAAGTAAGAACGCTTTCGTTGCATGTATAAATTCTAATTGTACGGCTAACAGCAATGCGGCTTTTACAATTTGTGAGGAATGTGATGTGGTCTCAGAAATACATAATAATAACGAAATATTGAAAAATTTAAATTATTTAGCAAATCAAGAGAAGTTTAAATTGAACAAATATAACCTTGAATTATATATAACTTGTAAAAATTGCCTAAAATAAGTCAATTTATGTTTGATAATACTTACTTTTAAGGCATTTTTGGCTGTTGACATCACAAAAGACACATATATATTGCCATCCTTATCATGTACGCAGTCTTAAAAACAGTTGGAAAGCAATATAAAGTATCACCTGGAGATATTTTAAAAATTGATAAAATCGAAGGTAAAGAAGGCGAAACTATTGCCTTTAAAGATATAATAGCTGTTGGTGGAGGGGATAAGTTTGAATTAGGAACTCCATCAGTACAAGGCGCAGAAGTGTCCGCTAAATTACTTTACCAAACTCGTGATGATAAAATTAGAGTTTTTAGAAAAAATAGAAGAAAACATTATGAAAGAACTAAAGGCCATAGACAATGGATTACAATTTTAAAAGTTTTGTCTATTAAATCTTCAATCGGTGAAGAAGTATATAAAGAGCCTGTAAGAAAAGTAGTCAAACCTGAAACTGTTGAAAAAAAAGAAATTAAACAAGAAGTAAAAGAAAAAAAAGTAACAGTAAAAAAAACAACTACAAATAAGGTTATAACTGAGGTAAAAGAGTAATACTATGGCAACGAAAAAAGCAGGCGGAAGTTCCAAAAATGGAAGAGACTCGGCAGGAAGAAGGCTGGGTGTTAAAAAATATGGCGGAGAACATGTCATCGCTGGAAATATTTTAATTCGTCAAAGAGGAACTAAGTATTATCCTGGTGAAAATGTAGGGATTGGAAGAGATCATACTCTTTTTGCTTTAGTAGAAGGCAAAGTTCTATTCAGAAAATCTCGAAATAGACAATTTGTTTGCGTTAACTAATTTAAGTTTTAAAACACAAATCTAATTATTTAAAATGTCGTTTATTGATAAGGCAAAAATATATGTTCGATCGGGTAATGGCGGTCATGGCTCTCTAAGTTTTAGAAGAGAAAAATTTATTGAATATGGTGGTCCAGATGGTGGTAATGGCGGTAAGGGCGGAGACGTAATATTCAAAGGTAATAAAAGCGTAAACACTCTTCAGAAATATCGTTTCAATCAACATCACTATGCTAAAAATGGATCGGGAGGTTCTGGTAAATTGAAAACTGGAGCTAGTGGTAAAAATCTTATCTTAGAAGTGCCTTGTGGAACTGAAATTTATAATGAGGATATGACTATCAAGGTTTCGGAAATACTTGAAGATGGTCAGCTCTACTATTTTTTAAGAGGTGGGCAAGGCGGTAAAGGAAATACTCATTTTAAAAGCGCTTCTAATCGAGCACCTCGAAAAGTTCAAGATGGTGAAATTGGACAGGAAGTTACTGTACGATTAAAGCTTAAATTATTAGCAGATGTCGGATTGGTAGGAATGCCTAACGCTGGAAAATCATCTATTTTATCAGTTGTAACTAATGCAACACCTAAAGTTGCAGACTATCCCTTTACAACATTAGATCCCCATATAGGAATGGTGCAAACATTAGATCAGGAATTTATCATGGCCGATATACCAGGAATTATAGAGGAAGCCAGTCTAGGAAAAGGCTTAGGTCATGATTTCTTAGCTCATGTTGAAAGATGTAGTATTTTGATACATGTTTTAGATTGTTCGGAGCAAAACGTAATGCAAAACTATGAAATTATAAGAAATGAATTAAAAAATTATGGCAAAGGTATTGAAGAAAAATTAGAAATTATTGTTTTAAATAAGACTGATATTGTTGATGAAAAAAAAATGAGTGATTTAAAACAAGCATTTGAAAATGCAACAAAACAAAAGGTCTTTGAAATATCTGCAGCTACTAGTTATAATTTAAGCAGTGTTACTAAGTACATTCTAGAACTAATGAGAAGATAATGAACTATGATATTATAAAAGAACTTAAAACATCGAAAATTGTTGTTATTAAGATTGGCTCGAATATTTTGGTAAACAAAGATCAAGATCTTAAAAAAGATTGGCTTCAATCTTTAGTGAAAGATATTCAAAAACTTACAGATAAAAAAATTAAAGTTGTAGTCGTTTCTTCAGGCGCTATCGCTTTAGGAAAGAAGACATTAGGTAAAAAAAATCTTAATAATCTTCATGATAAACAAGCTGCAGCTTCAATAGGACAAATTCAGCTATCTCAATCCTGGCAAACAGCATTATCTAAAATAGGACTTCAAAGTTCTCAAATCTTATTAACTGCTGAAGATTTAGAAAGCAGAAGAAAATATTTAAATGCTCGTAATACCATTTTTGCTCTTCTGGATTTAGGTGTTGTACCTATAATTAATGAGAATGATACTACCTCGACAGAAGAAATTCGATTTGGAGATAATGATAAACTATCTGCCGTCATTGCTAATGCTATTTCTGCAGAAATGTTAATTTTATTATCTGACGTTAACGGACTCTATACAACAGATCCAAAAAAAAATAAAGATTCAAAACTTTTAACTAATATTACTGTTATCAATAAGACGATTGAAGGTTATGTTAATAAATCTAAGAGTTCTTTTGGTTCTGGCGGAATGCTTGCGAAGATCGAAGCTGCAAAACTATGTATGCAATCAGATATCAAGATGATCATAGCTAATGGACTAGAAAAGAATTCTTTAAAATTCATTAATTCTGAAAATGCTACTTGGTTTATCCCTCAAAAAAATATTCGCTCAAGAAGACATCAATGGATATGGAGTCGTTCGACTAAAATTGGAGTTTTACATATAGATGAAGGTGCTGCAAAAGCCTTATCCAAAAACTCTAGTTTACTAGCTATTGGCATTAAAAAAATTGAAGGGAAATTTTTTCGTGGTGATACTATCTCCATCAAGTACAATTCAAAAGAAATGGCTCGTGGGATTATTAATTATGATTTTGAAGATATAGAAGCTATTAAAGGCAAGAAATCCTCAAACATTAATTCTATTCTTGGTTTTATTAGGGAAGATGAAGTGATCCATAAAGATAATTTAGTTTTAATTTCATGACTCAAATAAAAGAAAAAATGATTCGTATTGGACAAATGGCCAGACAGGCTTCTGAAGATATGAGGCAACTATCTTTAGAAGATAGAAGTAGGATTTTAATGAATATTAGTCAATTCATTAAGGCTAATCATTTCAAAATACTAGAAGCAAATCAAAAAGATATTGAAGATGCAAAAAATAAAAATTTGCCGTCACCTCTTGTCAATAGACTCATACTAGACCAAAAAAAAATAGATGCTTTGGTAGCCACTGTAGAAAGTATTGCTCAAATGCAAGATCCATTAGGTCAAATTTTAGATGAGTGGTCACAACCAAATGGACTTAGCTTTAAAAAAATTACTGTCCCATTAGGAGTAATTGGTATTATTTATGAATCTAGACCAAATGTTACAGTGGATGCTGCTGCTTTATGTTTACGTTCAGGTAATATTCCTATTCTAAGAGGAGGTAAGGAGTGTATCAATTCAAATACAGCTCTTTATCAATGTATTCAAGACGCCTTGTCTGATTTAGGATTTAATAAAAATTTAGTTTGTTTTATTGATGATGTCGATAGAGAGTTTGTACAAGAACTTATTCGATTAGATAAATATGTAGATTTAATCATTCCAAGAGGAGGTCTTTCTCTTATTCAATCTATTTCTCAAAACTCTACCATTCCAACTCTCAAGCACTTAAATGGTATTTGCCATACATATTGGGATAACGGATATAGTAAAGAATATGCAGAAAAAGTGATTGTGAATGCAAAGTTAAGAAGACCTGAAATATGTGGCGCCACAGAAACACTACTTGTGCATGAGGAAATTGACTCTATTTCTATAAATAATGTTTTACAAAGCTTAATGGATCAAGGATGTATAATTAAAGGTGATGAAAAAATTAAAAATTTTTTTCCATCTGCAATAGAAGCAACCGAAGAGGATTGGTCGACAGAATATTTAGATAAAATCTTATCTGTAAAAATGGTAAAAAATATTGAGGAAGCTACAAAACACATCAATAAGTATTCTAGCGGACACACAGAAAGTTGCTTAACGGATTCAAGTCAAACAATAAATTATTTTTTCCAACATTGCGACAGTGCGATACTTCTTCATAATGCATCAACTCAATTTGCAGATGGTGGTGAATTTGGATTTGGAGCAGAAATAGGAATTTCAACAGATAAACTTCATGTAAGGGGACCGGTGGGAGCTCAACATTTAACGACATTTAAATATTTAGTAACAGGGAATAATCAAATAAGACCTAAATGACATTAGAAGCTAGCACTCTTGAGCTAAACTCACACCGTTTATATTTAGAAGAATTAGATAAAACTAAAATAGTACATATTATTAAGTACACTATTTATCTTATTGAAAAAAATACTCATAATTTTATAGAAAATTTTACTGAAGAAGATCTAGTGGAGATCAATAGAGTCCCTTTAACAAATGATATTAATAATAATCTTTTTTTTAAATACAGGAAAAATACATTACCTATGAGCACGATTGCTCTTATTCAAGATAACAACTTAATGATATTCACGAATTCCATTTTATTTAATTTCAAATTACGTAACCCAATGGTTCTTCACCCAATTTCTAAAGATCAAAATTTAATCATTGATTTATTTTATGAATCTCTTGAAGAGTCTAAAATCAACAATCAGTTTATTAAAATCATTTTATGAATAAAAATTCTATAGGAATATATGGTGGATCATTTAATCCTTTCCATAAAGGTCATGAGTATGTAATACAAAATACTAAAAATTATTTAGATCTATCTCATTTTTATATTGTACCTAATTATGGTAATCCCCTAAAATCTAAAACTCCCAAAAAACCCATTCGTGAAATTTTAAATAATCTTAGAAACTCTACAATAAACTTAAAAGTTAAAGTAAGTCCTTTAGAGTATTCGATAAAATCTCAAAGCACCTATGAGTTACTGAGAAAAATTCAAAAAAAGTGCACCCTGGAAAGTTTTGTATTGATCATAGGTCTTGATCAGCTATGGGAATTGGAAAGATGGGTCAACTTTGAGTGGATAATTAATAATATTAGTATTTGTATTGTCTCTCGACCTAGCTATGATATGGAAATTGACAAAACAAAAATTTATAATAAATTTTCTCCATATTTCATGACATCAGCAAAACAGTTCTTACTATCAACATCACCTAACTTATTTTTATTAAAATTAGAGGGTATTGATATTTCATCGACCTATATTAGGAATAACTCTTGAAAAAAAATCATAAAGACCCCTCTGTTCAAAGCATAGTGAACGCTTTAGATGACAACAAAGCAGAAGATATTCAGATTATTTCCCTTAAAGGAAAAGCTGATTTTGCAGAATTTATGGTAATAGCTTCAGGTAGATCATCCAGACATGTTGATTCTGTTTCTGAAAAAGTCTACCGTGAACTTAAAAAAGACAAGCTATATTGCAATAGACCAGAAGGAAGACCATTGTGCGACTGGACAGTTATTGATGCAGGACACGTTTTAGTGCATATCTTTAGAGATGAAATTCGATCTATTTATGACCTGGAAAAACTCTGGTCTGAAGAATTTTCCTCTAGTCATAAAGTGTCAAACTAACTTGAAAAGAATTTTTTTCATTTTTGTACTATTTAGCACATTTTATTTTTCTAATGGTTTAGCCGAAACAACTAAAGAGACATACAAACAGCTCAGTATTTTTAATGAAGTCTTTAATAGGGTCAAAGAGAGGTATGTTGAGGAAGTCACAGATAAAGAACTAATTGAAAAAGCTTTAAATGGTATGCTTAGTGCTCTAGATCCCCACTCAAGTTTTATGAGTGAAGAAATTTATCGAGAAATGCAAATAGATACTGCTGGTGCTTTTGGTGGATTAGGTATTGAAATTACTATGGAGCAGGGATTTATAAAAATAATATCACCTATCGACGATACACCTGCACAAAAAGCAGGAGTAGAATCTGGCGACTTCATAACTCATCTAAACGGACAATCAGTCGTGGGTTTTAGTATTAAAGAGGCTGTTGATATTATGAGAGGTGATGTTGGATCTCCGATCACAATAACAATTGTCAGGGGGATGAAAGAACCTTTTGATATAGTTTTAGAAAGAGCAATAATTAAGATTCAATCCGTCAAGCATAAAGTAATTGATCAAATAGGTATATTAAGAGTGACAGCTTTTAATGAACAAACAACAAGTGGTTTGAAAAAAATTATTGAAGAGCTGGAAAAGGGAGACCTAGAAATTATGGGCTATGTTCTTGATCTTAGAAATAATCCAGGTGGACTCCTTGATGAATCCATCAGTGTAAGTGATTTATTTTTAGAAAAAGGTGAAATTGTTTCCGTTAGAGGAAGAGATTCAAAAGATGTTCAAGTTTATTCAGCAAAAAAAGGCGACATTATTAATGGTAAGCCTCTTGTCGTTCTTATTAACCAAGGTTCTGCATCTGCTTCAGAAATTGTAGCTGGAGCGCTTCAAGATCATCATCGTGCTCCAATATTAGGTATTACTTCATTCGGAAAAGGTTCTGTTCAAACTATAGTTCCCATTGATAGTGGTGCTATTAGACTTACAATAGCTAAATATTATACCCCATCTGGGGATTCCATTCAGGCAATAGGAATAGAGCCTGATGTTATTGTACCTCAAGCTGAAATTACCGTCCTTAATGATTTATTTACATTTAGGGAATCTGACTATCAGGATGCATTATCTAATGAAACTAAAGACATTAACGTTAAAGAAGAAGACAAAGAAGAAAGCCTTATCAATGATGATTATCAACTTTTTAGAGCTATAGACGCAGTTAAAACTTTAGCAACCGTTCAACAGTAATCATTAAAATGAATAAAAATTATCGTCCAAATGTAGGTATCATGATCATCGATAATAATAAAAATATTTTTGTTGGACAGAGATTAGATCATCCTTCTCATTTTTGGCAAATGCCTCAAGGAGGCATAGACGCAGATGAAAAACCTTTTAATGCGGCCTTAAGAGAGGCTTTTGAAGAAACAGGTATAAAAAAAAATAATCTAAAATTAATATCAGAAATAAAGGAGTGGTATCACTACGACTTACCATTAGATTTAGCTAAGACTTTATGGAATGGAAAATATATTGGTCAAAAACAAAAATGGTTTCTTTTTGAATTTTCAGGCAATGATAAAGATATAAATGTTAATACAAAAGATGCAGAATTTTCTGAATTCAAATGGGTTGATAAAAAATTTCTAATTAATAATATTGTTCCTTTTAAAAAAGAAATTTATGAAAAATTACTGTTAGAGTTTGAGGAATTTCTGTAAGAAGAGTTATTTATAAGAAGGGCTATTAATGACTTGTTCAAAAGTTTTGAGAGCTGTTTCGTTGCCTTCTAGTTCTTGATAGGTTTTAGTTTTTTTATAATTATCTTTGTTTAAATCTTTTAAAGATTCAATCTGATCAACAAGAACTTCACAGACTTTGCCTTTAAGCATAACAAGACCACCTGATACAAAAAAACTTTCCTCAGTTTTATTGTTAGACATGATAGCCATTTGGCCAGGCCTAAGAGAGCTAATAAATGGTGAGTGATCTTGCATTGCCGCAAAATCACCCTCTGTTCCTGGTAAAACAGCCATTTCAACCTCTTTTTGGAAGATTACTTTTTTAGGAGATACTACTTTTAATTCAATCATAAGATTTATTAAGCTGCATCCTCTTCCATTTTTTTAGATTTTTCTAACGCTTCCTCAATGGTTCCTACCATATAAAAAGCATTTTCGGTAATATCGTCATAATCACCATTTACCAAACCTTCAAAACCTTTAATCGTGTCTTCAAGTGAAACAAATTTTCCTGGAGAACCAGTAAAAACTTCAGCAACAAAGAATGGCTGACTTAAAAATTTTTGAATTTTTCTAGCTCTTGATACGACAAGTTTATCTTCTTCTGATAATTCATCCATTCCCAAGATAGCAATAATATCTTGAAGACTCTTATAAGTTTGAAGTGTTTTTTGAACATCTCTTGCTACTTTATAATGCCTATCACCTAGGGTTCTTGGCTCCAAAATTCTAGATGTAGAATCTAGAGGATCCACAGCGGGATAAATACCAAGTTCAGCAATTGAACGATTTAAAACAGTAGTGGCATCTAAGTGAGCAAATGATGTTGCTGGTGCCGGATCTGTTAAGTCATCAGCAGGAACATAAATAGCCTGAACTGAAGTGATAGATCCTTTGTTAGTTGTTGTAATTCTTTCTTGAAGAGCTCCCATATCAGTAGCAAGTGTTGGTTGATAACCCACAGCTGAAGGAATACGGCCTAGAAGAGCTGAAATTTCTGATCCTGCTTGAGTAAATCTGAAAATATTATCCACGAAAAATAAAACATCTTGATTTTCTTCATCTCTAAAATATTCAGCTTGAGTTAGACCTGAAAGGGCAACTCTTGCACGAGCACCAGGCGGTTCATTCATCTGACCATAAACTAGAGCAACTTTTGATTTATCACCATCTACGTCAATAACGCCTGATTCTATCATCTCATGATAAAGATCATTACCTTCTCTTGTTCTTTCGCCAACACCAGCAAATACAGAATACCCACCATGAGCTTTAGCGACATTATTAATTAACTCCATGATAAGAACTGTTTTTCCAACACCAGCACCACCAAATAGGCCAATTTTTCCACCTTTTGCGTAAGGTGCTAAAAGATCAACAACTTTAATGCCCGTTACAAGAATTTCAGTTTCAGTTGATTGATCAACAAAATCTGGAGCTGCTCTATGAATAGGAAGTTTTTTCTTAGTTTGAATAGGACCTCTGTCATCAATTGGCTCGCCAATAACATTCATAATACGTCCTAATGTTTCAGGTCCAACCGGAACTGAAATGGGATTACCTTGATCAAAAACTTCTTGTCCTCTTTGCATACCTTCAGTTGCATCCATAGCAATTGTACGAACGGTATTTTCTCCAAGATGTTGAGCTACTTCTAATACAACTTCCTGGTCACCTATTTTTGTTATTAATGCATTCATAATAGAAGGAAGTTCCCCTTCAAATGATACGTCTACTACAGCCCCTAATACTTGAGTTATTTTACCTGCTTTATTACTTGCCATTATATGCTCCTTTCCTATACAGCCTCTGCGCCTGAAATAATTTCGATAAGTTCTTTTGTTATTACTGCCTGGCGAGTACGATTATACTTCATTGTAAGTCCGTCAATCATATCACCGGCATTTCTTGTAGCATTATCCATAGAAGTCATTCTAGCCGCATGTTCTGCTGCTGAACTTTCAAGGATACTGCCATAAACTTGCGTTAAAAAGTTTCTTGGTATTAAATACTCTAATAATTCATTCTTATCTGGCTCAAACTCAAATGAGGAATTATTTTCTTCATCTGAACTTTCCTGAGAGTCTGATTGTTCAAGAGGAATTAAAGATTTATATGTAGGCTCTTGTGCGATAGCTGAGATAAATTTATTATATAAAATACTCACTTCATCAATTGCATTAGATTCAAATAATTCAGTAATCTTATTCTTCACCTGTTCTGATACCTCTAACTGCCTATCGTTTGTATTAAGATCTTCAAATTTTTCTAAAATTTCTAGATCTCCTCTCTTATAAAAAGCACTTGCTTTTTTGCCTATTGGCATCAGTTTAACCTCTATGCCTTTAGATTTTTTATCTTTAATCCAACTGACCGCGCTTCTAAATAAACTAGAATTAAAACCACCACAAAGGCCTCTATCAGATGAATTAATAATCAGTAAAGCCACTTTGGGATTTTGTCGACCAACCAATACTTCTGGTAATCCTGAGCTATCTTTAGACCCTCCAACCAACGAAGAGAGAATAAAACTTAAACTCTCTGAGTAGAATCTTGAAGACTCTGCAAGTTCTTGAGCTCTTCGCAATTTACTTGCAGCTACCATTTTCATAGCAGAGGTTATCTTTCTAGTTGATTTAACACTAGCAATTCTGGTTTTAAGATCTTTAAGATTGGGCATTAGCTAAAGTTTTGACAAAAGTCTGTTAAAAACTCCCCTATTTTTTTATCTGAATCATCTGTAAAATTACCTGTGGTGTTAATCTCATTAAAGATATCAGAGTGTTTAGCTTTAAAGCCTTCTAAAAACTTCTGTTGAAAATCAGTAATCTTTGAAGTTTCAATTTTGTCAAGAAATCCTCTTACTCCAGAATATAAACTTAAAACCTGATCGGCAACTGTCATAGGAACATACTGATCTTGTTTAAGTAATTCTGTAAGTCGCTCGCCTCTTGCTAGAAGTTGCTTAGTGGATGCATCAAGATCAGAAGCAAATTGAGAAAAAGCAGCCATCTCACGATACTGCGCTAATTCAAGCTTAATTTTTCCTGCAACTTTTTTCATAGCTTTTGTTTGAGCTGCTGAACCTACTCGACTAACTGACAAACCAACATTAATAGCTGGTCTGATACCTGAGAAAAATAATTCTGTTTCTAAAAATATTTGTCCATCGGTAATTGAAATCACATTAGTGGGAATAAATGCAGAAACATCTCCACCTTGTGTTTCAATAACTGGAAGTGCAGTTAAACTACCTCCTCCATTAGCTTCATTTAATTTGCAAGCTCTTTCTAATAGGCGTGAGTGTAAATAAAAAACATCCCCTGGAAAAGCTTCTCTCCCTGGTGGACGCCTTAAAAGTAATGACATTTGTCGATAAGCTACTGCCTGTTTAGATAAGTCGTCATAAACTATTAGACCGTGCATACCATTATCTCTAAAAAATTCTCCCATCGAACAACCGGTATATGGAGCTAAAAATTGTAAAGGAGCTGGGTCAGATGCTGTCGCAGCAACTACAATAGTGTACTCAAGAGCGCCGTTTTCCTCTAAAGTTTTTACAACCTGAGCAACTGTTGATCTTTTTTGACCAATAGCAACATATATACAGTAGAGTTTTTTGGATTCATCTTCTGATTTATTAATTTCTTTTTGATTTATAATGGCATCAATCGCTACAGCCGTTTTACCAGTCTGACGATCTCCAATAATTAATTCTCTTTGTCCACGACCAACAGGAACTAAAGCATCAAGAGCTTTTAAGCCGGTTTGCATAGGTTCATTAACGCTTTGCCTAGGGATAATTCCAGGAGCTTTTACTTCTATTCTTCTTGATTCACTACTCTGTATTGGACCCTTTCCGTCAATTGGATTTCCTAATCCATCAACTACTCGACCAAGTAAACCTTTGCCTACGGGAACCTCAACAATACTTTTTGTTCTTTTAACAATATCACCTTCTTTGATATCCCTATCATCTCCGAAAAGAACAATACCTACATTATCTTCTTGAAGGTTTAGGGCCATACCTTTGATGCCTCCGGCAAATTCTACCATCTCACCAGCTTGAACGTTGTCTAGTCCATAAACTTGGGCAACACCGTCACCGACTTTTAAAACTGTTCCTACTTCAGATATATCAGCCTTACTATCAAAGTCTTTTATTTGATCTCTTATAATGGAAGAGATTTCAGATGCTTTAATCGACATTAAATGTCTCCTTTCACGTTATTTGTAAATTTTGAAACTTGGCTTCGCACACTTAAGTCAATCATCTTTGATCCAACCACAACGGTCATACCTCCAAGTAAAGAATGATTAGTATTAAATTCAATATTGATTTTTGATCCGTATTGAGAATTGAGTAAGTCTGAAATATTTTTTTTTGTCTCTTCATCTACGTCACTCGCAGTAGTCACATTTGCTGATTGATATCCTCGCTTTGAAAGTAAAACTTCACCAAAACAGGAGAGGACTAAAGTTAAAATAGAGAGTCTCTTATTTTTGTATAGAGTATCTAATAAACCTTTTAATATTTTACTAGAGTGCATTTCTTTAGTTAAAGAAGAAATTATACTTAATTTATGCTCTCCCTTAGTGATAGGGGATTTTAAAATACTCATTAAATCTTCACTTGAGTGAATCGTACTTAAAAGTTCTTTAGTGTCAGCAAAAAGTGAATCTAAATCATCATTTTGAACAGTGCTAAAAAGTGCTACTGCGTATCTTTGGGCTATAATTTTATTGCTCATTTTTTCCTTAAATAGAAGGATTTTTTATCATATTGAACGTTGTTTAAAGACTTAACAAATGACGCATCAGGATATATTAATTGGATCTATATCAATGCTTAAAAAACGTTGATTTTTAGGGTTTATTAAAGATTTAAGTAATCTAATTTTTCGCTCAAGTTCCCCATAAGACCTTTCTTTTAAAAATAATATTTGGTGGAAATGAGATTTTTTGTAAGGAATCAGAGCTGGAGTGGGTCCGTAAATTTGAATTTTTAACTTTTGGGATTTTTCTGTAATTTCTAAAGTTATATCTCTTAAGTCAGATTGGCTTTTATGAAGTATATTTAATACTCCTATTTTAAAATAAGGAGGCAGATGGGAGGACTCTCTTCTCTCTAATTCTGCTTCAATAAATTGATTTCGATCTTGCTTTATGAGACTTTGAAATAAAGGATGCTTGACATTATAGGTTTGAATTAAAACATCACCTTGAGCTCCCTCTCTTCCAGACCTTCCTGCGACTTGCTGAAATAATTGGTAGGTTTTTTCTAAGGCTCTGAAATCAGGACTATGTAAAGTCGAGTCACCATCAATAATATTGACTAATTTTAGATTTGGAAAATGAAAAGATTTGCCAATTATTTGTGAGCCTATAAGAATTTTGGTTTTATTATCGTGAACTTCATCGAAAAATATTTTTTTATTATTTTTATTTCTTAGAGTATCGCTAGAAAAAATCTGAACTTTACTCCCAGAAAAAAGCCTCAGAACTTCCTCTTGAAGTCTTTCTAAGCCAATACCAAGTGAGATAAATTTAGTGCTGGAACATTGAAGGCACAACTGATTATTTTCATACATACTAGCACAGTGATGACAAATTAATTTATTTAATGATTTGTGATATACTAAATTTGTTGAGCAATTCTTGCACTGAACAGTAGCATGACAATGAGCACACATTTTAGTTGGCGCATAACCTCTCCTATTTAGAAAAAAAAGAACTTGTCCTTTATTTTTTAGAACGAAGCTTGTTTTTTCAAACATTTCTTTAGAGATCCAAGAAGTTGAACTGGGCTTACTTAGCTTCATGTCGATAAGCTGTATTTTAGGTAGAGAGGTTTTAAAAAATTGTGATTTTAAATGATGTTGCTTAATTTTGTCTTTCTTTACGTTATATAAAGTTTCTAAGGATGCCGAAGCACTTACCAGAAGACACATCGCTTTTTCCTTACTTGCTTTTAAAATCGACATATCTCTAGCATGATATTTAGGACCATCGTCCTGTTTATAAGAACTGTCGTGTTCTTCATCGCAAATAATTAATTTTAAATTATGAAAGGGAAGTAAGACGGAAGATCTAGCTCCAACCACAACACAAGGCTCGCCCGTTAATAAAGATCTTAATACTTTAGATTTTTGATTTACAGTTTGTTTTGAATGCCAAACATAAGGCTTACATCCAAAATATTTATAAAATCGATCAGACCAATCTTCAGTCAATGCAATTTCTGGTAATAAAACTAAAATTTGTTTCTGCTCAATCAAAGCTTTAAAAATAAATTTAAAATATAATTCTGTCTTACCGGATCCTGTTACACCATCGATTAAATGGCATGAGTACTTTGATAAATTATCTCTGCTAATTTCTTGAAAAATTTTTTCCTGCTCATCATTTAAAAGAATGCTATCTACCTTACCATTAAATTGAAATCCTAAATTAGTCTCTTTAATTTTATTTTCATTTTGGTAATTTAAAAATTCTTTATTAGAAATATTATTCTCGTGAATTAAATTTTTTTTATTTTGATAAATTTTATCTTGAAATAAAAGATAATTCTTGATTTTTTTTTTCAAATTTAATTCTGATCCAATAGATAACTTAAATGACATTCCTAAATCTATAAAATAATGCTTTGATAAATATTCAATAAATTCTAAATGACTAGATTTAAATATATATGAGTTGAGCTCAGAAATAGTTAAAATTTTTTTTTTATCAAAAGTAATTTCCGAAGGAGTCACTTCAGACAAAACAACTCCTATCGATTTTTTATTTCTTATAGAAATATCTACTATTGTGCCCAATATGATTTTTTCAGAATATTTATATAGTAAAGGTCGGTCTATAAGACCAAAGGGGATAACTTTAAAATAATACATGTTCTTAAATAGAGATTCTCATTTATAATATCATGATATGAACTTTTTAGACTTACTAGAAAGCAAGCAAATTGATCAATCTTTAATTAAAGATTTTAAAGATTGGGTGACTTACTTAAAAGATATCAAAGGCTTCTCTCAAAACACTTATAATTCCTACTCTTATGATCTTGTTGATTTTTTAGTTTTTCTTAATCAGCACTATGCAGCAAATATAACAAATAAAGATATTATAGATTTAGATCTAAAAACCCTAAGGTCTTGGTTGTCAGACTTAACCTTGGAGAGAAATTATATAAATGTTTATAAAAAGCCTCTTTCGGCTAGATCTAGAAGAAGGGCCATTAGCTCTTTAAAGAATTTCCTCAAATACATGAAAACTAAGTCAGATTCTTACGACAGACCATTTGGCCAAATCATACTTCTTAAGAGTCCAAAGATACCTAAATCACTTCCTAAGTCCATTCATGAAGATCAAGTGGATATACTACTAACAGAGCTAGAAGGTGTTACAAAAAAAAATTGGATTAAAAAGAGAAATAAGGCAATTTTTTTTCTATTATATGGCTGTGGGCTCAGAATTAGTGAAGCTCTTTCGTTAACAATAGATCACACTAAAGATTTATCTTCTTTAACTATTATGGGTAAAGGGGGAAAGGAAAGAATGATTCCGGTATTAGAGGTGGTTCAGGATGCCGTCAAAGATTATTTGAATTCCCTGCCTTATAAAATAAATACTCATCAATCTATTTTTGTTGGTGATAGGGGCGCTTCTATGCAAGCAAGAACTTTTCAACGCGACTTAAAAAATGCAAGAATTAATTTGGGATTACCTAAGACGTCCACACCTCACGCACTTCGGCATAGCTTCGCAACTCATATATTAAAACATGGCGGTGACCTAAGAACAATTCAAGAATTACTTGGACATTCATCCTTATCTACAACTGAAATTTATACCGAAGTGGATGAGGTTAACTTAGAAAAAACATATCGAAGTAAGAACCCCATCAAAAAAAACATAATTAAACGCTAAGCTTGTTAGCTCCTCTGACGATAAAATCAGGATTTAAAATATTTTCTTTTTGGTATCTAACTCTAGAGCCATCTAAAGTGAGGACCGATCCGCCTGCACCCTCAACAACAGCTTGCGCAGCTGCAGTGTCCCATTCTGAAGTCGGAGCCAATCTTGGATAAATATCAGCTAAACCTTCAGCAACTAAACAAAGTTTTAAAGAACTTCCTGAATGAATAGTTGTAACTGAACCTAATTCTTCAATAAAATTTTTAGTACTTTCGTTTAAATGACTTCTGCTAGCTACGACTCTAATAGGAGAGTGGGCGCCAGAGACAAAAATATCTTTATGTTCATTAGTTTCTTCTATTTTAATTGCACCTAAGTTTTTTCCACCAATATAGGCAATACCACTAACAGGATGAAAAACAATTCCAATTAAAGGGAAGTGGTTTTCAATAAGAGCAATATTGACAGTAAATTCTCCATTCTTACTAATAAACTCTTTGGTTCCATCTAATGGATCTATCAACCAATAGATTTCTGATTTTGTATGGATATTCTCTGACTCTTCAGAAATAATTGGTATCTGACTTATAGAAGATAATTGGCTAGATATGACCTTGTGAGACATTAAATCAGCCTCAGTTAAAGGAGATTGATCCATTTTATATGTAATATTAGGTTCTTGGTTATTGTAGGAATTAAGTATTACTGATCCAGCCTCCCTAACAATATCAATTAAAGCCGTAAAATATATATTTTGTCGTAATTTGCTATTATTGTCATTTATATTCATATATATATAAATAACTATATACAATTTGAATTAAAATACTATTTTATTCAAAACACGACATTATGATAAAACCTATTAATAATTCACTATTTTACTCAACCAATAAATCAAGTAGGAAAATTGCTTGGGATAGCGAAACTCACTTTGAACTATTAAGTAATAAAAAATATTTCAATACTAAGCGAAGCTATGAACGCTGGATTGAAAAAAATAAATTTTTTCCCCCTACTATTAAGTATGAAGATTATATAAATAATAATTTAGGTAAAATTAAATTACAATTTTTTAAACGTACATTGAAACAGTATGAAGATAAAAGATCATTGATCTTATTTATTCAAATTCATAAAATTGATAAGCAGTATATTTTATTTGCTAACGACAGAAGAGGTGGAAAAAGATGGACTTTAATATCTTCTGACAGTCAAGATGAAATTTTAAAAGGGTTAGAGGCTCTTTCTTCAAGAATAAAGAAAAACTTTATATGTATTCCTGATGAACCGATTATTGAAAAATTTTTTTTAATTACAGAAAAATTTAAAAGCTTTGATATTAGTTTTAAATCAAAAATGGATTGCCATATTCCTATATATCTTTTTTATACTAATGCTCCCTTGCAAAGTGAAATAAAATTTTCAAAAAAACAGATCGCTAATAATTCTTATTTGAACGATCTTGAATCAGAGAGTATTCAAATTATGAGAGAGGTTGTCAGCGAAGCCGAAAATCCAGTTATGCTTTATTCAATTGGCAAAGATAGTTCTGTGATGCTTCACTTAGCAAAAAAAGCTTTCTACCCTAGTCCGCCACCCTTTCCTTTGATGCATGTTGATACTAGATGGAAATTTCAAGAAATGTATTCCTTTAGGGAAGAAATTGTAAAACAGATGGGAATGAAATTAATCACACATATCAATCCTGATGGTATTAAAAAAAATATAAACCCTTTAACCAATGGCTCTTCTGTCCATACAGATATCATGAAGACACAAGGTCTAAAACAAGCTATGGATAAATATCAATTTGATGTTGCATTTGGTGGAGCAAGAAGAGATGAAGAAAAATCCAGGTCTAAAGAAAGGATTTTTTCATTTAGAACTCCGAGCCATCAATGGGATCCTAAAAATCAAAGGCCAGAACTCTGGAATCTGTATAATACAGATTTAAATAAGACTGAAAGTATTAGGGTATTTCCTTTATCTAATTGGACAGAACTGGATATTTGGCAATATATCTACCAAGAAAGTATACCAATTGTTCCATTGTATTATGCAAAAACTAGGCCTGTTATTGAACGCAATGGCATGCTTATTATGGTGGATGACGACAGGCTTGAAATCAAAAAAGAAGAAAAAATACTTTTAAAAAAAATTAGATTTAGAACATTAGGTTGCTATCCTCTAACAGGTGCCATTGAGTCAGATGCAGATACCCTAGAATCAATTGTCTTAGAACTCCTTAAATCTAAAACCTCAGAAAGAGAAGGTAGAGCCATTGATAATGATTCTTCTAGCTCAATGGAAAAAAAGAAACTTGAAGGTTATTTTTAATGCCTAAAACTAATAAAAAAATTAATGATTATCTTAAGAGTCAGTCTGATCTTAGTTTACTAAGATTTATAACCTGTGGCAGCGTTGATGATGGTAAGAGCACATTAATTGGACGAATGCTCTATGAATCTCAGATGATTTTTGATGATCAGATAGCTACACTAAAAAAAGATTCAAATTTACATGGGACTCAAGGTGAGCAAATAGACTTTGCTTTACTTGTAGATGGATTAAGTGCGGAAAGAGAACAAGGAATTACCATAGATGTTGCATATCGATTTTTTTCAAGCAGCAAAAGAAAATTTATTGTAGCTGATACACCAGGTCATGAACAGTACACAAGAAACATGACAACTGGTGCATCCACTGCTGACTTAGCCATTATTTTAATAGATGCTCGCCATGGTGTTGCAACCCAAACAAAACGACATTCCTTTATTGTTTCATTATTAGGAATTAAGCATGTGGTAATTGCTATCAATAAAATGGATTTGGTTGAATACAAAGAAAATAAATTTAAAGAAATTGCAGAAGAGTATAAAAAATTTTCAAAAAAACTTAATTTTGAATCTATTAAAGTCATTCCTATGTCAGCATTAAAGGGAGATAATATCTATAATAAATCTTCTAAAATGAACTGGTATAAATCTTCTACTCTATTTAGTTATTTAGAAAATATTGACGTAAAACCAACTAATGGGAATGGATTTGTTATGCCTGTCCAATGGGTAAATAGACCTAATTTAAATTTTAGAGGCTATAGCGGTACTATATGTTCAGGAATACTAAAACCCGGAAATGAAATAATAGTTCTTCCTTCCAATAAAAAAGCGAAAGTTAAAGAGATTATTTTATATAAAAATAAGCTAAAAAAAGCATTTAAAGGCAATAGTATCACGATTACTCTTGATAAAGAGATAGACGTCTCAAGAGGAGACGTAATTTGTGATAGTAAAAAACCACTTGAGTGTGCCGATCAATTCAATGTCAATATGATCTGGATGTCGGAGAACCCTTGCCTTACAGGAAGAACGTACGTAGGAAAAATTAATACTCAGAAAGTATCAATTAAGATTTTAGAAATAAAAAAAATTTATGATGTCAATACACTAGAAAGTAATTCCGGAAAAGTACTGCCGCTCAATAGTGTAAGCGAATGCACCGTATCATTCAGTAAAGCTGTACCATTTAAAAACTACTTAGAAGATAAGCAATTAGGTTCAATGATTTTAATTGATCCAATCACCAACGAAACTGTTGGTTGCTCAATGATTAATTTTGCATTAAGACGATCTCAAAATATTCATTTACAAAATTTAACCATTAATAAAAAACTAAGAGAAAAATTAAATGGTCATAAAGGTATGGTGATTTGGTTAACAGGAATTTCAGGATCTGGTAAATCCACAATCGCTAATGCTTTAGAACAAGACCTCTACCACAAAGGTAATAAAACTTATGTTCTAGATGGAGATAACATAAGACATGGATTAAATAAAGATTTAGGATTTACAGATAAAGATCGAGTTGAAAATATTCGAAGAGTTGCTGAAGTAGCAAAACTCATGCTGGATGCAGGAATGATTGTGATTGCTTCATTTATCTCTCCTTTCAGGATAGAACGTCAGATGGCTCGTTCACTATTTCAAAAAGATGAATTTAAAGAAATTTTTATTTCAACTCCTTTAAAGATTGCGGAAAAACGTGACCCGAAAGGCCTATATAAAAAAGCAAGAGCAGGACAAATTCCAAATTTCACAGGAATATCCAGTCTTTATGAAGAGCCTCTTCAACCAGACTTAGTTATCGAGACAGATAAAATAAGTGTGAATAATGCTGTAAAAGAAATCCTTAATTTAATTAAGCTTTAGTTATCATCTAAGTTAATATTAATTTCTAAAATTTCTTTGGTGACACTGGTATCAAACACCAAATCTTCATATTTAATATCTTTATAATTTTTTTTTGGATTTAATGAAAAGCCATAAGGTTCAGTAGGATTACCTTTAAAGTCTAGGCTAAATTTTTTATCTCCATTGATATCAATAAATGCGAAGAGGCCTATGTATATGTGGGGGATAGATTTAATGCTAATAGTCTTATCTGTATCATCGAGCTTTTTATTAATTATGAACAATGGGGCATTTCTGCTTTCAAAAAGATATTTGCGTTCATAACCTTCAATAATAATTTCTGCCTGGTATGACTTATCAACATTAAAAATCACCTTAAGGTGATCTGCATATATTTTATTTACTAAAAAAGACTGAAAAATATAGAATATTAAAATGATTTTAAATATATTTTTGTGCTTGTGCATAACTTTGAAATTTAGCATCTTATTTTGTTAAAAATAAACAATATTTTATAGGTATCATTTTAATACCGATTGAATCTAATAAATATATATATAAATCAATACTTTTTGGGCTTACGTATATCAATTTATGATAAAAAAATATGCATAGTTTTATGCTAAGGTCACATATATGTGGATAACTCTGTGAGAAAAGTATAGATTTGCCTGAATAAAATGAAAAAAGGCTATGTTTTACTTCAAGTAGATGTCAAAGATCCTGAAATTTTCAAAGAATACCCTCAATTAAGTGAAAAAATTATTTCTAAATTCGGGGGAAAATATCTCTTTCGAGGAGGAGATTTTGATGTTTTGGAAGGTAATTGGGAGTACAAGAGAAATGTTCTCATAGAATTTGAAAGCGTTAGTAAAGCTAATGAATGGTATCATTCTCCCGATTATCAAGAAGCTTTAAAAATTAGATCAAAATCAGCTTCAAGTAACCTCATCATCATTGAAGGCTATTAGGTCTTTTTTAAAAAATATTCAAAGTTAACGATGATTGAAAAATTTAATGTTGTCATTATTGGAGCAGGAGCTGCCGGAATGATGTGTGCCATTGAAGCGGGCAAAAGAGGAAGAAAAGTTTTACTAGTTGATCACGCAAAAAAAATTGGTGAAAAAATTCGAATATCTGGAGGGGGGCGATGTAATTTTACTAACATAAATTCTAATCCCAATAAATTCATATCCTTAAATCCTAATTTTTGTATATCCGCTTTAAAACAATATACACAAAATGATTTTATCAGTTTAATTAACAAACATCATATTAAGTTTCATGAAAAAAAATTAGGACAATTATTTTGCGATGAAAGCTCAAAACAAATTATTGATATGCTCCTTCATGAATGCAAAATTTCAAATGTTATTTTAAAAAATGAAACTCCTGTTTTGGCAGTTAGTAAAATGGATGATAAATATCATATCAAATCAGAAGCAGAGGAATACTTATGTGAGTCACTTGTCATTGCAACGGGAGGACTTTCAATTCCTAAAATTGGCGCCACTGATTTTGGTTATAAAATTGCAAAACAATTTCATATTAATGTTATTGGGACAGAGCCAGGTTTAGTTCCCTTAACATTTCAGGATTTATTATTAAATAAATGTAAGAATTTAGCAGGCTTATCTTTAGATGCTGTAGTTTCATTTCAAAAAAAATCTTTTGAAGAAGGGATGCTATTTACGCATCGTGGTTTAAGTGGACCATCCATTCTTCAAATATCCTCTTACTGGAAATTAGGGAGAGATATTCAAATTAATTTAGCTCCTACAAAAGATATTCATATGTTATTAGAAGAAAGAAAATTATCGAATCCAAAACAAGATGTTACGTCTATAATTTCTGAATTTATCCCAAAACGTTTAGCTTTAAGTCTTTGCGAAGACTTAAAAGTTTCAGGAAGAATTGCAGATTTAAGTAAAAAAATAATTGGAATAGTTAGTAAGTCGATTAATCAATGGGTAATAAATCCCATTGGAACTGAGGGTTATAGAACTGCAGAGGTGACTTTAGGAGGTGTCGATACGAAAGAATTATCTTCTAAAACAATGATGTCTAATAATAATGAAGGTTTATATTTCATAGGAGAGGTAGTGGACGTTACAGGCCACCTTGGAGGCTATAACTTTCAATGGGCATGGTCTTCAGGATACGTTTCAGGTCAACATGTTTGACATTTTTAAAGAACTAATAATAATAAGCACATGAAATATAATAAAAAATTTCTTATGATTTTAATTACTAGTTTATTTCTATTTACTGGATGCTCTACTGTTAATCAAACTTTATCGACCGGATATGATTCGTTGCTAAACAGTGTTGATATAGTTAAAAAAAATGTATCTTTAGAATATAATAAAGCTAAATCAGCAATTAAAGGTGAGTGAATTAAGCTTCACTCAATAAGTTACGGTTCTGTGGTGAAATGGATATCACTTCTGACTACGGATCAGACGTTTAGGGTTCGAATCCTTACAGGACCGCCAAAAAAAATTATCTTAACTTATTATCATCAGTATAAAATCTAGGGTCCAGGTCATTACAAACAATATCATTTATGACGAGCTGCGGTTCGTCAAAATTACAACCAGATATAACTTTTTCTAAAGGCGCATCTTGAACAATTTTTTTTGCTTCTTGAATAGAATTAGCCTCAACTTTAATTTCAAAGTTATATGACTTGCTTAATTTCAGGGTAAAGTTTCTCATTTAAAAAATCTCCTTTATGTTATTTACCATTAGAATTTTAATGGAATTTTATTGAAAAAATATGAAAAAAAAAAATTGGTATATTGTATTAATTATACCAAGTTATTGGCTTTCTAAGCTTATTTTAAAGTATAAAAAGATAAAAATAATTTTTTAAATATTAAAAAATATTTATTAGTGCGACCAAATGTTTTAAATCAAATTTTAATGTTATCGATTAATCTTGTGGCATGAATGTAAAAAGCCAGAAATAATCTTGAGTTTTTAATTTGGCCTTCTAAAGATAAATTTTCTAAAGATCGAAACTCATGATATTCAAACTTTTTTATTTCGTAAGAATTTTCTTGAAGAAATTTTTCTACTAATTCATTTGCATCTTTAATTTTAGTATCAGGGTTCAAGGATAAAACAAATTCATTAATAGAATTAATAAAATTTTTATAAATTTCTTTATTGGGCTGATTAATTAGTTTATTTCTCGAGGAAAGAGCTATGCCATTTTCATCTCTTACAGTCTCAATACCATAAATTTCTATTTGAGAAAATTCTTTTTCAATTAATTTTTCTATTATTTTAAACTGTTGATAATCTTTTAATCCAAAATAAATTTTATTTGGGGAGACAATCTTCAGCAATTCACTAACTATTGTAATTACTCCATCAAAATGATGAGGTCTATGAGCATCACATAAAATATTATTATAAAAAATATTCTTCATTGATTTAAAATTATCTGGATATATTTCAATTTCATCTGGTTCAAAAATAACATCTATGTTATTGGCAATTCCATAATCATAGTCATTTCCTTTATTGATTGGGTATGTAGAAAGATCTTCTTTGTTATTAAATTGTTTAGGATTTATGAATATACTAACAATAGTTTTTTGGTTGTGTTCTTTTGAAGATTTAATTAATGCACCATGACCATCATGGAAAGCTCCCATAGTAGGAACTAGTCCAATTGATTGATTTTCCGACTTATATTGATTAATATAGTCTTTTAAATTTTTTATATCTTTAATTATGAGCATATTTGATAATATTGATTGACTTAATATCAATAATTGTTAAATGTAAAAACTATTTTTAAAGAAAGTACAAAATTATGAAAAGAACTTATCAGCCAAGCCAATTAGTCAGAAAAAGACGCCATGGATTTCGTTCAAGAATGTCAACCGTAGGCGGAAGAAGAGTGATTAATGCAAGAAGAGCTAAAGGTAGAGCAAAACTTTCTGCTTAATTTTTGAGACTACCCACTCTAAATAAATCATCTGAATTTCAAAAAGTTAAAAAATCTGGAAAATTTTACCCATCGCGATGCTTTAATGGCTACTTTCTTGTAGATGAAGAAATTTCAGAGAATACTTACGGTATCGTTGTTAGTAAAAGGGTAGGAAACGCAGTCATAAGAAACCATACTAAAAGAAGAGTTCGTGAGGCAATTCGAGCTTCATTGGTATTAAAATCAACAAAAAACCTCAAATTAGTATTAATTTTAAAAAAAAATGTTTTAGATCTAGCATTTATTGATTTAAAAAGTGATATTGATAAATTCTTTGGTAAAGCAAATGGGACACATAAATAAAATAATTATAACTATTCTTTTATCTTTTATTAAAGCATATCAATTATTTATATCTCCAATGCTACCTAAAACCTGCCGTCACCTTCCTACATGTAGCGAATATGCTATAGAGGCGATTAAAACTCTTGGTCCTATTAAAGGTAGCTTCAAAGCAATTATTAGAATTCTAAAATGTAACCCCCTAGGCAGTCATGGCTATGACCCTGTTATAAAAAGAAAGTAGTAAATGGAAAATCAAAAAAATTTATTTTTAGCAATAGCAATATCAATGGCAATTATCTTTGGATTTCAATTCTTGATGCCTCCAGAGGTACCAGTTGAAAAACCCACTACTAATACAAATGTCGATACAGGTGTTGATCTTATTTCAAATTCAGCCCCTACTATAAATTTTGAAAATAAAGAAAAAGTTTTATTAAATTCCGAAAGAGTTACTTTTGATAATGGAAAAATTGCAGGCTCTATTAATCTTACAGGTGCCATAATTGATGATTTGGTTCTTTTAGATTATAGAGAATTTCTAGATATTAATTCTGCTAAAATTAGTTTTTTAAATCCCGTTGGATCAGAAGACACTTACTATCTTGATACCGGCTGGGCTTCTAATGACAAAAATATAAATTTTCCTAATTCAGATTCCATATGGTCTGCAAACAGAAATTCTCTCAATGGAACAAACTCTGTCACTTTATCTTGGACAAGTGATCAAAATATTACATTCGAAAAGTCTATTTCATTAGATGAAAATTATTTATTTAATGTGGAGCAAAAGATTATCAATCAATCAGGCTTAATGTTTGAGGCTTACCCTTATGGTTCTTCAAATAGAAAAGGAGAGCCAGAGATGCAAAAATTCTTCATTCTTCACGAAGGCCCAATATCAATTACAGATAGCGTATTAAAAGAATATAGCTATGAAGATTTGAGAGATGATCAAAAAATTAAATTTTCTAGTGAAGGCGGATGGATTGGTATTACTGATAAATATTGGCAAACCGCCATTATTCCATTACAAAACGAAAAAATTACGCAAACTTATAGCTATGAATTCGGTCAAGATACTTATCAAACAAATATAGTAGGTACAAAAATTAGCGTTGCTAGCAATAGTCAGATTTCTCACAACTTTAAATTATTTGCAGGTCCTAAAATTGTAAAAGTTATTGATGGATATATGGAAGAATACGAGATTAAAGAATTTGACCGTTCCGTTGATTTTGGCTGGCTTTATTTTTTAACAAAACCTATTTTTAACGTATTACAATTTATTTATGGGTATGTTGGGAACTTCGGTTATGCAATTATGCTATTTACTTTATTGATGAGAATTTGTTTTTTTCCTCTTGCTCAACAATCATTTAAGTCAATGGCTAAAATGAAAAAATTAGCGCCTGAAATGAAAAGATTAAAAGAACAATACGGGGACGATAAGGCTGGATTACAAAAGGAAATGATGGCTCTTTATAAAAAAGAGAAAGCTAATCCTATAGCCGGTTGTCTTCCAATATTATTACAAATTCCAGTTTTCTTTGCCTTATATAAAGTACTTTTTGTAACAATTGAAATGAGACACGCTCCTTTTATAGGATGGATCCATGATTTATCAGCACCAGATCCGCTGGGACTATTGACAGCTTTTGGATTATTTGATTATGATGTTGGAGCTGTACCTATCATTGGAGGTATACTTCTAATGATCAATATAGGTGTATGGCCGATATTAATGGGATTATCTATGTTTCTTCAACAGAAATTAAACCCTCAACCAGTTGATAAAGTTCAAGCAAAAATATTTATGTTTCTTCCTCTTGTCTTTACTTTTGTCTTGGGTGGTTTTGCCGCTGGACTAGTTATCTACTGGACAACGAATAATGTTCTTTCAATGGCTCAGCAATACGTAATACAAAGACAAGTAAATAAAACAAGCTAATGAATAATGTTGCTAGTTTTTTTAAACAGCCAACTAACTTTGTACTAAGTGCTGTTCAAAAAGCTCAATACCCTAATATAGCTTTTCCTGAAATTGCCTTTATAGGAAGATCTAATGTAGGAAAATCTAGTTTGATTAATGCTTTATTTGCTAAAAAAATTGCACTGACAAGTAATACGCCAGGTAAAACAAGACAAGTGAATTTTTTTAATCACGCCGATAAGTTAATGGTAGTTGATCTTCCGGGCTATGGTTATGCCAAAGTTTCTAAAAAAGAAGCAGGTGAAATTTCACAACTCGTTTCAAATTATTTAACTTCAAGAACAAACCTAAAGCTGTTATTTATCCTTATTGATAATACACTCGGCGTTAAAGATATAGATTTAGAAATGTTAAAATACATGACTGCAATTAAAGAGAGAATTATAATTGTTTTTACAAAAAAAGATAAAAAAGTGAAAGAAACTTCTACAGATACTGAAAAATTAAAATCTTATTATGAAAACTTTACTATCAGTTCCAAAAATAATGAAGGTATATTTGAAGTTCAAAAAGTAATTTATAATCTACTATAGATTTAAATTTATTTTCTTTCTTTTTAACCTAAGAAGAATTAGTTTATATCCCGATGAATCATATTAAAAACTGGGTTTTTGACCTCGACAACACACTATATAAAGCAGAGTGCGGACTATTTGATAAAGTACATATACTGATGGGTAAATTCATAGAAGAAAAACTAGGAATAGACTCAGGATCGGCTCAGGCCCTTAGAACAAAATATTATCATAAATATGGAACAACGTTAAGAGGACTGATGTCTGAACATCAAATCGATCCCAATGAATATTTAGATTATGTCCATCAGATTAATTATGAGGTCGTCTCTCCTAATGAAGGACTTGCTAAAACTATTAAAAATCTAAAAGGAAAGAAATACATATTTACAAATGCAAACTACGGTCATGCTGAAAAGGTTCTCGATAAATTAAAAATGAATGATGTGTTTGATGGTTGCTTTGATATTTCGGAAAGTGATTATCAGCCAAAACCCCATAAGCCTATTTATGATGCATTTCAGAAAAAGTTTAATCTCCCAAATAATGAAACCGCAATGTTTGAAGATTTACATATCAATCTAAAGTGTCCTCATGAACTTGGATGGACCACTGTATGGATAACAAACAATTTAGAGTATAATCTCAATAGAGATATAAAGATTCAAAGTGATATACAAAAAATAATGGAAGAAAAAAAATACATTGACCATACAACAGATCAATTGGAAAATTTTTTAAATAAAGTACAATAAGATAGTCATGAATAACCAGCAAATAATTGAAAATCTTTGGGATCAAAAGGATACTATTAATTTTTTAGAGGATCCTAAAGCTCAAGAGACTGTCAACTCTGTATTAAATCAATTAGATAGTGGTTCTATTCGGGTTTGTGAAAAAAATAATGGCGAGTGGAATGTTAATCAATGGATTAAAAAAGCCATATTACTAAGTTTCAAAACAAAAGATATGGGTCTGATTAAAGGTGGTCCTTCATTTGGATCAAGTGATACTTATTGGTGGGATAAAGTTCCCTCAAAATTTGAAGGTTGGGGAGAGTCTGAATTTAAAAGTGCCGGATTTAGAGCTGTACCTAATTGTATCGTCAGAAGATCTGCTTTTATTGCTAAAAGTGCGGTTTTAATGCCATGCTTTGTAAATCTAGGAGCTTATGTTGACGAAGGGACAATGATTGATACTTGGTCTACAGTAGGCTCATGCGCTCAGATTGGAAAAAATTGCCATATATCTGGTGGTGCTGGTATAGGTGGGGTACTAGAACCGCTTCAAGCAAATCCGGTTATTATTGAAGATAATTGTTTTATTGGCGCTCGTTCAGAAGTGGCTGAAGGAGTTATAGTTGGAGAAGGCTCAGTTCTTTCAATGGGTGTTTTTATAGGAGCATCAACAAAAATTATTAATAGAGATACTGGGGAAATTTTTATGGGTAAAGTGCCTCCCTACTCTGTAGTAGTTCCAGGCAGTATGCCTTCATCAAAAGGAAATATTTCACTTTATTGTGCTGTCATTGTTAAAATTGTTGATGAAAGAACAAGATCAAAAACTTCAGTAAACGAATTATTAAGAGATTAAAATGAACGATACAATCGAACTGGCAAAAAAGCTTATAGCTTTTGAATCTATAACGCCTGCAAAACAAGATATTTTTGATTTTCTTATAAAGTTATTTAAAGAACAAGGCTTTGAAACAAAACAATTAAATTTTAATGGCGATGGAAGTTATGAAGTAATTAATTTGTTTGCTACTTATGGAATGTCTAATGCAGGTTCAAATGCTAAACATTTCAATTTTGCATGTCATGTAGATGTTGTGCCCCCTGGAAACATAGAAGATTGGACTGAGAATCCGTTCAACCCAATTATAAAAGATGGTTATCTGTACGGAAGAGGTTCTGAAGATATGAAGGGATGTACTGCCGCAAGTATAATTAGTGTTTTTAATTTTATAAAAAATAATAAAGATTTTAATGGAACTATTAGTTTTATAATAACCGGCGATGAAGAGGCCGATTCAATTAATGGTGTTGATAAAGTAGTTGACTGGATATCTGCTCAAGGTATTAGAATTGATGGTTCTATTGCCACTGAATCATCTTCAAAGAAAATCTTAGGAGATCAAATTAAAGTCGGGCGTAAAGGTGCTGTTGATGTTCATATTGAAGTCATTGGTAAGCAGGGGCATGCCGCCTATCCACAGTTAGCAAAAAATCCTTTGCATGGAGTTTCTAAAATAATTGATTTTTTTAATAATTATAAATTGGATGAGGGGAATGATTTTTTTGAAAAGTCCAGTATTCAATTTACTCAAATAGAACTCAATAATAAGGCAAAAAATGTAATACCTGAAAGATTAAAAGTGGTTGCAGATATGCGTTTTAATGATTTGTGGAATGCGGAAAGTGTTGAAAAATTTATTAATGAGAATGTGAGTAGAATTTGTGAAGACAATGGTTTTAATCATAAAACAAATTTAATTTTTAGAGGTCTACCCTTTCATAGCTTTGATTCACCATTCACAAAAGACTGCGTTAAAGCCATTAAAGAAGTTACGGGCATAGATGCAAAACAAGATACTGGTGGCGGAACTTCCGATGCTAGATTCATGCAAAGAATATGTCCTGTATTTGAATTTGGTACTATCAACAAAACACTTCATAAGGTGGACGAGTGTGTATCTGTGAAAGACTTAAGAACAACAGAAAAAATTTATTATAAAACATTAGAAAATTTCTTTAACTAATGGATGTTGGGGATATCCTTCCGGATATACTTTTAAGAAGCTCTTCCGAAAAGATAATTGACGATTTTGATTTACATCAAAATCTTAAAAATAAAGATGTTCTAATGATATGTGTACCGGGAGCTTATACTTCTACTTGTCATAACAAACATCTTCCTCCTTTTATAAAAAATTATGATTTTTTAAAAAAAGAAAAAAATATTGATGAAATTTACTGTATTAGTGTCAATGATCCTTATGTAATGCAGCAGTGGTCTATTTCTTTAAAATCTAATAGTATTATTTTTCTCTCAGATGGTAATGGTGAATTGGCTAAAGAGACTAAGTTGCTTAAAAATTTTAATCATAATTTAATGGGCTTAAGGTTCAAAAGATGTGTAATGAGAGTAGATAATTTAATTATTAAAAAAATTATTATTGATGAAGCCGGACTATCAGAAACAAGTTATGAAGAAATATTAAAGACTATTTAAATACTCAATTATTTTTTTTTTTTTTAAGAAGCCTTTAGCAAATGCTAACGATTCAGAACTAAATTTGTCATATTGATTTTTATTTGTAATTAGTTCTTTCATTGCTTTATAGAGATCTTCTACATTTCTTTCTTTTACTATGAATCCTGTTTCATTTTGAATTATTGACTCAGGAGTTCCTCCACTAGTTGATACGATACAGGGTAGGCCATATGCTGCAGCTTCAACATTAGAAATACCAAAACCTTCAATGCTATTTTCATCTAAAAATGTAGGCATAACATGAATTTTAGAATCTATTAATACTTGATTTCGATCTAATCCATCTAAAAAGAACACTTGATTTTGTAATGAATATTTCACCACTTGGTTTTTAAGCTGGCTTAACTCATATCCTCGTCCTAAGATTGCATAACTGCATGATAAATTATCGATATCTTTTAATTTTTTTAATGCCTGTAGAATTAACTGGTGGCCTTTTCTTTTTTCTAAACGAGCTATAGTACAAAAATCATATTTTTTTTTACTCATATCGGGTTTTTTAATTTCATCAATAAAAGCAGGATAAATTATATTAAATTTTTGAATTTTAGAATTTACAAATTTTTTTTTATATAATAATTGAGTGAAGTGAGAATTGAAAATTATGGTATTAGATTTTGAGATATTTTTAATTATTCTATCTCTATTTTTGTCTTTAAGAATTTCATTGCCGTGCACTAAACAAATAAATTTCTCAGACTGATATTTGGTATTGATATGCTCTAAAGATTTCCAACTATCAAAATAGATTTGATCAAAATTTTCTGTTGCTAATAAATGATTAATATAATTAGCTTTTTTAAGCTTTCTAAAATACTTGATTTGACCAAATCTAAAAATAATATATTCATGTTTTTTATCAAATTCATCTGAAGGATTATCACTCTTATCTGAAACTACATAAACCGTATGCTTTAACTTAGAAGCCTGGATAGCAATATTTCCCATAACATGCTCTATCCCCCCTATATTAGGTGGGAAGCATTGTGAAGCTATTAATATCTTCAATAGGAAACTCTCTTTAAAAATAATCCTTTAGGTAGGGCTGTTTGACCAGATAATTTTCTATCTTTTTTTTCAAATAATTCATTAATCCATTCAAATTTTTGTTTTTCTAGCCCTATGTCAATCAAACAACCCACCATAATTCTTATTTGTTGATAAAGGAAAGACTTAGCTTCAAATTCTAAACTTATTGTATCTTCATTCGTAGTAATTTGAATTTTATCAACTGTTTTAATTGGAGTTTTAGCTTGGCATCCACTTGCTCTAAAACTTGAAAAATCATGCGTTCCAATTAGTGTCTCTGCCCCTTTTTGCATTAAAGCCAAATTTATTTTTTTATTGATGTGAAGGGAATGTCTAAAGTCTATAGCTGACGGTACTGGACGATTTAATATCTTATATAGATATGTTTTATGATGAGCGTTATGCCTTGCATGAAAATCATCAGATACTTTTTCTACATCAATAATTTTAATACTCTCTTTAGATAAATGGAAGTTAATACCATGAAGAATTTGATATAAATCTGTTTTATTATTAAGTTTAAAATTTGCGCATTGGGCTAATGCATGAACACCCGCATCAGTCCTGCCTGCACCATAGATTATGGTTTTTTCTCCCGAGAAGGCATGTATGGCTTTTTCAATTTGTCCTTGGACAGAAACCGCATTAATTTGGCTTTGCCAACCACTATAATTAAACCCATCATACTCAATAAGAATTTTAAAATTAGTCATTTACATTTTTTCCGATTTGGAAATTTTTATAACCTAAAATGAAATCTTTAGAATTCATTTTTGATTTTCCTTCAACTTGAATTTCATCAATTTGAATGCTACCCTGGCCGCAAGCAATCGTGAGTTCATTATCAATAATTACTCCAATTTTACCTGTCTTTTCAGTAATTTTAGCTTTTAAAATTTTATATCTCTTCCCCTCAAAACTAAACCACATTGCAGGATAAGGATAAAAAGCTTTAATTTTTTGGTTAATGATATGATTAGTTTCTGACCAATTAATCTGGCACTCGTCTTTGCTAATTTTACGAGCATAACTTGCCTTACTGGCATCTTGATCTGTTAAAAAAATTTCTCCTTTAAAATAATTTTTTAAAACTTCATATAAAAGTGAGCAAGACTCCATACTTATAATATTAATTAAATCTTCTCCGTTCATGAGTGGGTCTATTTCAATTTCTTTAGTTTTTAAAATAGGACCTTCATCAAGTTTATTATTCATCTTCATAATAGTAATACCCGTTTTAGAGTCATTATTTTCTATTGATCTTTGAATAGGTGCCGCCCCTCTCCATTTTGGCAATAAAGAAGCATGAATATTAATAAAACCAAACAGAGGTACATCTAGCCAAGCTTGAGGAATAATTTTTCCAAATGCAAAGAGTATAGCAATATCTGCTTTTAATAATTTAAATTCCTCCAGACTGTTTGAATTAATTAATTTAGGAGTAAAAACAGGTAAAAGCTGAGAATTTGCCCATTCATGTACGGGTGTTATTTTAGATTTCATTCCTCTTGCTTTTTTTTTAGGTTCTTGTGTATAAACACCTACTACCTCATAGCCACCAAGGTATAAAGTTTTTAGTGGAGGTAAGCTAAAATCCGGCGTACCAAAAAATACTATTTTTTTATTTTTCATCAATTTTATTTAATTCTTTTTTATGCTTTTTCATTTTTCTAATAATAACATCTCTTTTTAGTCGACTTAAATGGTCTACAAATAAAATTCCATTAATGTGATCTAGTTCATGCTGTATTACTCGAGAAGTAAAATCTTTGGTAACTAGCTTTTGTTTTTTATTATTTTCATCTATGTATTCTACTGTTATTTCATCCGGCCTTTCTAATTCAGCATAGTGACTAGGAAAAGAGAGACAACCTTCTTCATAAATTGATGTTGTTTTTTTTATATTTGTTATTATAGGATTAATCATTGCTATAGGACTTTTAATCTCTTCTTTTGCTCCAGCATCAATAATAAAAATTCTTTTATTAATTCCTACTTGTGGTGCAGCAAGACCCACTCCATTTGCCTCATACATAGTTTCAAACATTTCTTTTATTAGTTTCTGATGGTGACTATCAACTTGCACAAGTGGATCGCAAACTATTCTCAGGACTGGATCTGGGGCTAAAACTATTTTAAGCATTTTAATTAATATTATGTTAAATTCTTATACGATGAATAGCAGTAAAGTCAAAATTTTTGATCATTTAGAGTCTAAATTAGTTAATAATCAAGAGATGAAACTCCCTTTATTAGTTTCTGAAGGAAAAGTTGTAGAAAACTGGATTGACTATAATAACCACATGAATATGGCCTATTATGTTCAATGCTTTGAAGAATCTTCAGATTATATTTTAGAATTATTAAATCTTGGTCATAGATATGCAGTCGAAGAAAAAAAAGGTATCTTTGTCATAACCTGCAAAATTAACTATAGAAAAGAAATTGCCTTGAATGAAAATTTCAAAATTTATGCTAATAAAATTTTTATAAAAGGTAAAAAATTAATTTTAGATTTATCTATGTTAAACGAAAAAGAGGATATCGTTGCTGATTACAATATATTAAATTTAAATGTAGATTTAATTAGTAAAAAATCTTGCAGTTTTTCAAATCATACTTTGAATGTTCTTAGTAACTAAAAATTTTTTCTTGATTCTAATGCTGCGCCCAAAGTGTTGTCGTCAAGATAATGTATTTCACTGCCAATCGGAACTCCATAAGCCAACTGTGTTATCTTAATTTTTAAAGATTCAAAATAATCTTTAATAACAAGTGCTGTCGTTTGACCTTCAATTGTGGCGCTTAAAGCTAAAATTATTTCATCAACATTATTTCTTTCTAAACGTTCTTTTATTTTATTTAATTTTAAGTCCTGCTCACTAAAACCTTTGGCTGCTGATAATAATCCTCCCACTACATGGTAATGACCTTTGAAAAAACCAGATCTTTCAAAAGCCCAGACATCTGCCATATCTTCAACTATACATACGATATTGGAAAGACGGTCTGGATTAGAACAAATTTTACAAGGCTCTTGGGTGTCTAAAATTCCACAAGTATTACATTTTTTAATTGATGAAGCTGTTAACTCTATACTTTCACTAAGTGGCATCATTAAATCCTGCTTATTTTTTATTAAATAAAGAGCAATTCTTTGTGCTGATTTATTACCAATACCTGGCAATCTTGCTATTAGATTAATTAATTTTTGTAACTCGTCTTGTGCCAAATTAAAAAGGTAGTTTCATACCTGGAGGAAGCGGTAATCCGCCTGTAACTTTTTTCATTTCCTCAGCTGACATTTCATCAACTTTTTCTTTTGCCTGATTTAATGCGGCTTTAATTAAATCCTCTAAGACTTCTTTCTCATCCTCATTTAAGAGACTAGGATCAATATTAATTGATTGGACTTGTTGTTTACCATTCATAACTAGAGAAACCATTCCGCCTCCAGCATTAGCTTCTACTGTTTTACTTTCTAATTCCTTTTGAACTTCCTGCATTTTACTTTGCATTTCTTGGACTTTTTTCATCATATTGCCCATATTACCCATCATTGTTATCTTTCCTTTCGATTTCTTCTATATCTAATATCTTTGCATTAGGGAATTTAGCAAGAACTTTTTTGAATTCATCTGATCCCATTTCTTTTTTAATTAGCTCTTGCTTACGGATTTCTTTTAGCTCATGTAGTAAAATGACGTCATTAGCTTCTTCAAATGATAATTTATATATATCTTTAAGGTTAGAGCTTAGCTCACTATATCCAGGAAAATCCTTCTTATTAGCTGTTATTTTTAATATTTTATCTTCTTTATCAAATAAAATTATTTCACAATTTTCCAAAATAATACTTGCCATTAATGGTGAAAATTCATTTCCATAAAATTGAAAAAAATCTTCATGAAGCTTTATTTTTTCTTGTATTGATATTTTTTCTATTTTTTTTTGAATTACTTCTAATTCTTCGATTTTAATATTTTTTTTTTCTTCTGGAAAATTTATTTTAGGCTTTTTTTTTTCGTCTAGGATCTTGCCTGAATCTCCATGCATTAGAAAACAACTTCGGAGCAAAATCATCTCCAAGGTTAAATGAGGATTTGGTGAAATTTTAATTTCTTCATATCCTCTCATCAAACTTTGCCAAAAAATATTTAACTGACCTTCGTTTATCTGCTCAACTGCTTTAGCGAAAGCTTTATCTTCTTCTGATAAAAAATCATCATTAAGTAATTTTGGGTTAATTTTAATTTTTAATGCCCAATTCACTGCCTCCATTAGCTCTTGTATAACTTTACTAGTTTCGGTTCCCCGCTCATACATATCTTGAAGAACTAGTAATAACTTATTCATTTGATTATTAGTAACTTGTAAAGCTAAGTCGTATATGTCAGATCGTCTTGCGAAACCAAGCATATTTACTATATCTTGATCTTCAATTTTTTGAGCTGCTTTAAAAATATTTGCTTGATCTAGAATACTCAAACTATCTCTAACCGAGCCATCTCCAGCTTTTATAATCATATAGAGGGCTTGATCGGTAATTTCAATACTCTCGAGGACAATAATTTTTTTTAAAAATTCAAACATTGTTGATTTATTAATTCTTCTTAAATCAAATTTTTGACATCGGGATAGAATAGTAATAGGAACTTTTGAAATTTCAGTTGTAGCAAAAATAAACTTTGAATGTTCAGGTGGTTCTTCTAAAGTTTTTAGCAGGGCATTAAATGCGCTTTTAGAGAGCATATGGACTTCGTCTATTATATAGACTTTATATTTTCCCATTACTGGGCTGTACTTTACATTTTCAATAATCTCTCTAGCGTTATCAACGCTTGTATTTGAAGCTGCATCAATCTCCAATACATCAGGATGACGGTCTTCAGCTATTGCTTTTGCTTGATCACATTGATCTAGAAGAGGATTTTTATCGTCATCAAAAACAGTGCAATTAAGCATCTTAGCAACAATTCTTGCTGTAGTTGTTTTACCCACACCTCTTATTCCAGTAAAAATATAAGCGTTTGGGATTTTATCTAGTTGAATAGATTTTTTCACCGTTTCAACTAAGTATTCCTGGCCTATGAGATCTTTAAAATCATTAGGCCTATATTTAAGAGCTAATACTGTTGAGTTTTTTTTTTTCATTTAAGACTATTTAAGAGAATTACACGACCCAAAACTTCATGTTACGGCTGCTTTCTTTCGAACCTGACCGGCTTGGCGCGAAGGCTTGCCCATGTAATTCTCAACATAGTTTATAGCAGTTCTTTATAAAATATAAAATTATTGTCTTGATCTATACGAAGATTTTTCAAAAACACCTAAATTCTTAACTTTTGAGCAGTAATGATTAAGGTCATCTAGGGCAAGTTTAGTATTAGATTGATTAGGATGGCCTTCTATCTCGCAATAAAATTCAGTAATAGTGAACTGTTCGCCGTAATTATAACTTTCTAATTTGATCATATTGACATTATTCGTAGCAAAAACCCCCATTACTTTAAATAGAGAACCAGGTGTATTTTTAACTGAAAAAAAAAGTGCAGAGATATATTCTTTATTTTCATCATAAGAAGAGTTTGGTTCATTTGACATGATAAAGAAACGAGTAATATTATTTATTGTATTTGCAAAACTATTATCGATAATTTTAAGGGAATAAATATCTGCAGCAAGTTTTGATGCGATTGCAGCAGTATCCAAAATACTAGAATCTGATATATTTTTTGCAGAACCTGCGGTATCCGCCCCAATTAATATTTCATAACCGTTGTTTTGGATCTTACTACTACATTGTGCTAAAGCCTGTTCATGACTAATCACTTTTTTAATTTTACTACTATCAGTATCAGGATGTATTAATAAATGATGTTCAACTCTTTGAAAATGTTCAGCTATTATATGAAGTTTTGATTTAGGTAATAAGCGGTGTATGCCAGCAACTCTTCCTGCAGCTGAGTTTTCAATAGGTATCATAGCTAAATCAACTTTACCTAATTCGGCTAACTCAATTGTTTTTTCAAAAGTATTGCATGGAACATGAAGAATTTTTCCAAAAACTTCCAGAATTGCTAAATGACTATAAGCTCCGTCTTTTCCTTGAAATGAAATTTTTTTTGTCATTTTTTTAATATTTGATTTACTCTAATCAAATCTTCCTTTGTATCAACGCCTAAAATATTTTCTTTAATCAAAGAGACTCCTATTCTATTCAAATCTTTTATTCGAAGTTGCTCTAACTTTTCATTTTTTTCTCTTTCAGATATTGGCATTTTTAGAAAATCTTTTAAAAAAGATATTTGGTAACCGTAAAGACCAATATGATGAAAAGTATTTAAATTCATTTCTGAAGTATGAATTGGTTTTCTAAAAAAATTTTCTGCCATTGAATTATTTTCTTTTTCTTTAATAGATAATTTAACTTTATTGGTATCTTGGAATTCAACCTCGTCAACAAATGGACAGCAAAGTGTAGACATTTCAAAATAATCAATTTTTTTTAAAAGTAATTCAATATGATTTGTACTTATAAATGGCATATCGCCTTGAATATTAATTACCTTATTAAAATTTTCTTTAGTTTCAATTTTTGAAACAGCTTCTCCTATTCTGTCTGTTCCTGATTGATGGTTAGGATTAGTATGGATGAACTGTAAGTTATGTTGACTGCAATATGTTTCTATCTTTTCATCGCAGATAGCGAGAAATGTATTGGGGTAGCTTGTAATAACTCTATTATAAACATAATGGAACATGGGCAGACCTTGAATTTGAGCAAAAGGCTTATTGGGAAAGCGAGTTGCAGCTAAGCGCACCGGAATGATTGATGCTATTTTCATTCTGTGCGACAAATATCCGTTTTAAGAGCCATTTTGATTAAAATAGACTGCTTCTCTATATATGGAAACCAATAAAATCTTCGGTGCTATTATTTTAGCATTATTGCTGTTAGCTCTTTTTTCGAAAACTGGAGAAATGCTTGTACATCCTGACTATCCTGAAGAAACAGCATATAAAATTGATATACCTGATGAAGGAATGCAAAACGAATCATCTAAAGAAGTTGTTGATCCATTTGAAAATTTACCAGACATCCTATCTTTATTGCAAACTGCCTCCCTTGAAAATGGAGAGAAACTTTCAAAAAAATGTGCAACATGTCATTCTTTTGATAATGGTGGTGCAAATAAAACAGGACCAAACTTATGGAATGTTGTGAATAAACAAAAAGCTAGTAGTGATGGATTTGCTTATTCTGCTGCTATTGCAGAGTTTGGTGGTGACTGGAATTACAGTGAATTAAATAAATTCTTACTAAAACCAAAAAAATATATCTTAGGAACAAAGATGAATTTTAATGGCTTAAAGAAGGATAGTGATAGAGCTGATCTCATTATATGGCTTAGATCACTCTCAGACAGTCCAGCACCCTTAAATTAACCTTATTTATCAAAGATTTTTTTTATTTAATTTATATTATTATTATTTAAGATTGTTCAATGACTAACTTTAAAGAAAGCTTTGCTCTTTACTTAGATAAGAGAATGATCAAGATTCTACTTTTAGGAATAATGAGTGGATTTCCTTGGGTTCTTATAGGAAGTGCTTTGTCTCTATGGTTAAAAGAAGAAGGTCTGAGTAGATCTACCATAGGTTTTGCTGGTTTGATATTTGGTGTTTATGCTATTAATTTCTTATGGGCTCCCTTAATAGATAAACTGAAAATACCTTTTTTAACCGATAAAGTTGGTCATCGAAAATCTGTAATAATCGTAATGCAGATTATTATATTAATATCTTTGGTACTTTGGAGTGTTTTAGATCCAAATGAAAATTTATTAGTTATAATTGCCATAGGACTTGCAATCGCGCTATCCTCAGCAACTCAAGATATTACTATTGATGCTTTGAGAATTGAACAAATTGGAAAAGATGAAAGAAGTAGTATGGCTGCTGGTGCAGCTATGGCTGTAGTTGGATGGTGGACAGGTTATAAAGTTGGTGGAATTATAGCCCTTTACTCTGCTGAAATATTACAAAATAATGGAATTGAAAATTATTGGCAAATAACATTTATAATTTTAATAACAGTCATTATCCTTTGTAACATAGGTTTAAGTTTTATTCCTGAATCAAATGAGGAACGCTTCAAACAACAAAAAGAAGACGATAATAAAATTGCAGATAAAATTGGAAATAATTCTTTTTCTAAATTAGCCGCTTGGTTTATTGGCACAGTATTAAACCCACTATTAAGTTTTTTTAAGAAAAACGGTGTATCTATCGGATTAGGAATACTTGCATTCATATTTTTATTTAAGATTGGTGAGGCTTTTTTAGGTCGAATGAGTATAGTTTTTTATAAAGAGATGGGTTTCTCCAAAGGAAATATTGCTCTTTATTCTAAAGGCATAGGTTGGATAACAACAATATGTTTCACATTGATTGGTGGATTATTTGCCATCAGAGCTGGTGCCATAAAGGCATTATTTATAGCAGGTATTATTATGGCATGTACCAATTTACTCTTTACGCTTTTATATTGGACAGGGAAATCAGAGCTACTTTTCGCAATAGCTGTTTTATTTGATGATGTGGCAGCAGCTTTTGCCACTGTCGCATTTGTAACATTTATATCATTACTTGTGGATAGGACTTATACGGCAACACAATATGCGCTATTAGCCTCTATTGGGACCATGGGTAGAACTCTTTTAGCCTCTTCATCGGGAGCCATGGTGGATTGGCTAGATGGAAACTGGGGATTATTTTTTATAATCACAGCAATAATGGTAATTCCTTCACTTGTATGTTTATATTTTATTAAAGATAAAATTAAATTTTCTAATAAAAATACTTCTAGCACAGCGATTAGGGCCTCTAAATCATAAAAGACTGAAAATTTCATAGTATTAAATTAATAAAAAATTTCCAAAATTTTATAAGTAAAAACGGAAGATGTAATAATTAAAGATTTTCTAATAGGTTTTTATATGCAGCAGTAAATCCACTCAGAGAATAATTCATATTAAAAATTTCATTGGTAATAAATCTACTGTCAATTTGCATTTTGATTCCTGATTTTAATATTTTTAAATATTCTTCATTTAATACTTCAGCAATAAAACAGGCATTAACATTACAATAAGTAAAATTAACCTCTGCGGAATTTTCTCCATCTACACTAATTTGAGCAGGTATCTTTAAATTTATCATATGAGGAAGACCTACCAGCATTTGAACATTGCCCTCAGGATTGATTGTTAAAGAAATAAAACTTAAAATTTCATCCGTATCATCGGATAATTGAAATTGTCTTATTTCGCATGAGTCTAATTTATTTGAATCTGGACAAAATAATTGCCAATCATTGAAATCTTGAGTGAAATTTTCACTATCCGCTAAAGTTAAATTGAAATTTAATAAAAATATCAAAACATAAGGAATAATTTTGTTCATAGAATTTGATTATAGTAAGAAGTCATCAAAAATATATAAATATCTAAACGGGATTTAAGACGATAGAAATAACTTCGTTAAAACTTCCTAATCTAATCTTTGGGCCCCAAGTTCCCGATCCTGAACTAACATAAAGTGAAGAGTTTTTGTAATTATATAAGCCATAGTTTTCTTTAAATTGAAGCTTTACAAGAAAGTTAAAAGGAAATATCTGACCGTTGTGAGTATGGCCCGATAACATTAAGTCTGTTTGTCCTTTTATGGATTTCCATAAACTTGGCTTATGAACTAAGCATAAATTATAAAGATCTTTTACCTTTTTAGAAAAAAATACATCTTTTTGATTATTTATATTTTGATTATCGGATATGCCAATTAAATTCACATCTCCTAGCAAAATCGATTGATTATCCAATATGTTAATATTAAATTCTTTTAATCTATTAATTTTTTCTTTTGAGTTTTTAAGATAATACTCATGATTTCCTGTAACGAAATAGATGGGTATCTTTAATTCCCTTAGGACGCTTAGTTCATCTAATTTAAATGAACTAGTATCGATTAAATCCCCACCAATTAAAATTAAATCTGGATTTATAGTATTGATTTTTTTTATAATTTTTTTTAAATGTCTTATAGAATTTGATCCGAGATGCGTGTCACTAATAAATACGATATGTTTTTTTTTAATAATTTTTTCTGATTGAATTTTTATTATTTTTATTCTGACAAAACTCGTAGAAATATAACCAATTGAAACCAACGTTATCAAAGATATTAAAAAAAAATTTGACTTAATGTGTTCATCCAATTTTAAAAATATATCTAAAGTAAGAATAAGACAAACTAGATTAAATGCTATAAATCCAATTCCAATACCCTCACATACAAAAATTCTTAAAGGAGTAAATGTAATTTTAGTTGCGAAATAAGTTCTTACGATAATAAAAGTTATGATTGTTGAAATAAAAGAATATACCCAATTTATACTATATTCCTTTGTCCAAATTTTGAAAATGTCAAAGGGAAATACAAATAATAAGTAAGTAAAAATAAAAAGAACAACTATCAGAATTGATGATTTTAAAATTTTTTTCATAATTTTTTTTAGTTAATTTTTTGTTTATCTAATATAAAAAGAAGGAATCCGGCTATCATAACAAACGAAATACCTATAATATTTTGTGTTGTAGGTAATTGATAAAAAAATAACCATCCCAATAAGACGCCGTATAATAATTGAAAATAACTTGTCATGCCAAATATGGATGCTGGTAAAACTCGTGCTCCATGTATGATTGCCATTACTCCAAAACCCGCAAAAAAACCTCCCCCCATTGAAATACAAAGATCCTTCAATCCCATTGGTTGAAAATTTAAAGACATTGCAATCAAAAAAATAATTGAACTAATACCCATACTAAAAAAAGAAGATTCATAAGAAGAGGCTAATGATGCGAATTTTCTTGTTATTAAATTTCCAATCGCAATGGATGCAGCACCTACAAAAACAAATAAAACTCCCATCGTTGAAATAGAATTTTCTCCAAATGGTTCTGCAGATATTACCACGCCTATAAAACCTAATATAATAGCAATCACTCTAACGATATTGATGTTGTCCTTTAGAAAAAAGTGCGAAAGAACTAATAAAATAAGAGGCGAGCTAAACAATATTGGATATACAGCTGACAGTGGAAGTAATATAATTCCTTTCAAGACAAATAAAAAACCAGCAGAATGAATTACTCCTCTTATTAATTGAAATTTATAGTTTTGTTTTTTATAAAAGCTAATTCCATGAAATTTTAACACAAAAAAACTTATAGGTATTAATGAGAAGATGGCATTTAAGAAAAGTAATTGATAAATTGGATAATTATTTCCTAAAATTTTAATAGAAGTATCCATTGAAACCATGCAGACGTAACCTGTTATAGCTATGAAAAAAGGTGTGATGTAAGATTTTTTAATCATTTTGAAAAATTACAATACTACTGTTTGGTAGATATGCACTGCAATTTATATGACCATTCTTTTCTATATTCTGGATAAAAGATACTGAAGAGTAATGATAAGTTTTCATTGAGACTGATTGTAGACTGATAGTTTTTATTAAAAAATATTGCTGTTAATGTTTTAGATTCTACTTGAATTTGATAAATTTTTTCATCAAATGAATTTTTAATACTGATATTGTCCGTCTGTAGTTCTAGTAAGGTACTGCCCATTTTATTTTTGCAAGCCAAATATTCAAAAGTATTGATACTTCTATCGCAAACACATGCGTAAGGAAATTTATTAATTATATCTGCTTTTGCAGAACCTATTAATGATAGTATTATATAAATAAATAAATAAATGTATTTCATGTTAATTCAAAATTAATTTATAATATAAATTATGAATAGACAAATTATCACCATCTTAATTATCTGCGGTGTTGGCTTTCAAGTCATTAGATATTTATTAGAGACTTATGTTCAAACAGGTATTTAAAAAAATGAATGAAGAAAATAGAAAATTAATTTGGAAAACTATTCAGGAAACCGGTGATAAACTACAGTCTAAACTTAAGCCGTCATCCTTTCACCCAAAAGGTAGAAATGCCTATGCTCACATTGCCATATGTATAAAACAACATTTTGGAGTTTCCTATAAAGATATTAAAGATGATGAAATAGATTTAGTAAAAACTTATATAAATTTTTTATTAGTTAATCCCGATTAAAATAATTCCTTTTTAAAAGGCCTGGCTAATAGTTTTTTCATTTCATTCTCAGCAGAGCTGCCTTTAATCACTTTAATTAATGAATTTAATATAGGTAATTTTTTTAAATTAATTTTTTTATTTTTTGTAACTGCAATAGCTGTAAAATAACCTTCGTTAATATTAATGTTTTTTTTTATATAATTCATAGCCTTGCCTCCCTTACCTAAGGTAAAACCAAGTTTAAAATTTCTTGATTGCATAGAGCTACAAGTTAAAATTAAATCACCTATTCCGGCCAATGACTCTACAAAAATATCATTACATTTAAAGGTTTTAAGCAAGAATCTTAGTTCTTGAATTACTCTCGTTAGATAAGCCGCCCTCGCATTTTCCCCTAAAGATAAACCTTCTATAATTCCAGAACCAATAGCATAAGAGTTCTTAAGAGCTCCTAATAACTGCATTGCCTTATACTCCTTTGACAAATATATTCTAATATTAGTTCCTTTGAAAAGTATCTCTAATTTATTTGACTTAACTTTTGACCCTAAGCTAAGAGCAGCAGGTTTTCCTAGCGCAACCTCTCCTGCAAAGCTAGGACCTGAGAGAACATGAATATTATCTTGTTTAAAGTTTTTAATAAGCACATCGGAAATTACTTTTCCACTCTTAATATCAATACCCTTAGAACAAATAACTATATTACCGATTTTATTAGACGAGAGGCTTTGCTTTAGCACTGTAACTAGGTGCTGTGCAGGACTAACGTAAAAAATAAAATCAAAATCTTTTGGGTTTAAAGGTAAATTGGTTGATATTATATTTTTTGATAATCTTATATTATTAAGATATTTTTTATTAATATTTATTTTATTAATTTGAATACTAACTTCTTTTTCATAAGACCATAATGTGACTTTATTTTTATTTTTTGCAAATACTTGAGCCAAAGAAGTTCCCCAAGCGCCAGATCCTAATATAAGTATATTCATTTTAAATAATCTAAGAGAATATTACATAATTTGATAAGTAATTATAGTCATAGCTTTAATTAAATAAGAGTAGAAAGCGTTTAAACTATTTGTTATTAATGTTTGATGCGCATTAATATTGAAATTGGTGATATAGAAGCATTTATAGAAGTTGCTGAGACTAATTCTTTTGCTAAGGCGGCATCCAACTTAAACCTTTCTCAGCCGGCACTTTCTAGAAGAATTCAAAAACTTGAGTATGAACTGGGAACTTCTTTATTTGATAGGACAACTAGAAGTGTTCAGCTTTCTTATTCTGGAAGAAATTTTTTAGAAAGAGCAAAAAGTATTATAGAAGCGATTCAAACAGCTACAAAAACTTTAAATGAAAAATATACATTTCCTTCTATTGTTAAAATTGCAGCTGTTAATACAGCATTAAAAAATATTATTTTTCCTACAGTCAAATTATTTAAAGAACAAAATCCTAATTCTAAAATTCAGATTATTGAAAAATCGGCAAATTATGTTGTAGATAGTGTTCTTGGGGGTGAATGTGATTTTGCAATAAACTTTATGGGCCTTCAAGAGCCTGGAATAGAATTCGAGCCATTATTTGAAGAGGAATATGTCGTTGTATTTCCAAAAGGCGATGAACTTGAAAAAAAGCGAAAAATTAAAATCTCAGATATTAAAGGTAGAGATTTTATAGCTGTATGGAAAGGTTCTGGAAGTAGAATTTATTTCGAAGACGCTCTAGCAAAACATAAAGAAACCTTAGAATGGACTTATGAAGTTAGGCATGTTCCTAATGCATTAGAGATGGTGGAACAAGGAATGGGAATAACACTAGCTCCAAGACTAGCTATTTCTAAACAATATAAGGGGTTATCCTTTAGAACTCTAATTGATCCAAAAGTTTCAAGAGTGATGGGGCTTATAAAAAGATCAGGACGAAATTTAACTTTTGATTCTCAACAGCTCTACGATCTTCTAAAACAGAGGTACCTTAAAAATTAATAATTTATTTGCATAAATATTTGCATTTATTAGTGATAAACATTGCATATGAATAGTTTTAACACTCTAGATAAATTGACAGTTAATAATAAAGAATATTATTTTCATAATTTAAATAAATTAAATTCTCAATTTCCTAAAATTGCTAAATTAGCAAAATCCAAAAAAGTTTTAATAGAAAATCTTTTACGACTTGAAGATGGGTTAGATATTAACAAAGAGCTTTTATTAAAAGTTTTAGAAAACCCTAATTTAAGTCATGAAATATTTTTTTTACCTGCAAGAGTATTAATGCAAGATTTTACAGGTGTTCCAGCGGTTGCAGATTTAGCTGCCATGAGGAATGCAGTTGCTAAAGAAGGAAAGAGTCCGTCTATCGTCAACCCCCTATCACAAGTTGATTTAGTCATAGATCACTCTGTGATGGTTGACTATTATGCCACTCCTGATTCTTTTCAAAAAAATGTCCAAATGGAATTTGGAAGAAATGAAGAACGTTATGAATTTTTAAAATGGGGACAAAAAGCATTTGAAAATTTCAGAGTGGTCCCGCCAGGAACAGGGATTTGCCATCAAGTAAACTTAGAGTATTTAGCTAAAGTAGTATGGGATAGGAAAATACAAGATAGGCATTTTATTTATCCTGATACATTAGTTGGAACCGATAGTCATACCACCATGATCAATGCTTTAGGAGTTCTTGGTTGGGGAGTTGGGGGAATAGAGGCAGAAGCTGCAATGTTAGGTCAATCAGTTTCAATGCTTATGCCAGAAGTTGTAGGTTTTGAATTTAAAGGCTCTTTATCAGAAGGGGTAACAGCAACAGATTTAGTTTTAAAAGTTGTTCAGTTACTAAGAGAAAAAGGGGTTGTTGGAAAATTTGTAGAATTTTATGGGGATGGATTAAAACATTTATCTTTAGCGGATCGTGCAACAATTGCTAATATGGCTCCCGAATATGGAGCTACTTGTGGATTTTTTGCAGTTGATGATGAAACTTTAAAATATTTAAATCTCACAGCTAGAGAAAAAAATCAAATTCAATTAATTGAAAAATACTCAAAGACTCAAGGACTTTGGCAAGACAATCAATCAGAATACGATGAAATACTTTCACTAAACTTAAATGAAATTAAAGCTTCTTTAGCTGGACCAAAAAGACCTCAAGACAGGATAGATCTAGATAAAGTTAAAAATAATTTTCAAAATTTTTTAGGCACAGATTTTAGATCTTATTCTGTAAATGATACAAATTATAAAATATCTGATGGGGATGTAGTAATAGCTGCAATCACATCATGCACGAATACTTCCAATCCCAATGTATTAGTTGCTGCTGGTCTAGTTGCAAAAAAAGCATTTGAACTAGGAATGCAAGTTAAACCTTGGGTTAAAACATCTCTAGCGCCAGGTTCAAAAGTAGTTACTGAATATTTAAATGATTCTGGATTAAATAAATATTTAGATGAATTAGGTTTTCATTTAGTAGGATACGGTTGCACAACTTGCATTGGTAATTCAGGTCCATTAGATATCGATATAGCAGAAACAGTTTCTGCTAATGATATGTCTGTTGCTTCTGTATTATCTGGCAATAGAAACTTTGAAGGAAGAGTAAACCCTCATGTAAAAGCAAATTACTTAGCGTCTCCTCCATTAGTAGTAGCTTATGCTTTAGCTGGTACGGTAAATATCGATATGCTTTCAGAACCATTAGGTAAATCGCATGACGGTAAAAAAATATATCTTAAAGATATTTGGCCTTCGAACTTAGAAATTAATCAGATTGTTGAAAAATACGTCACTCGAAAAATATTTAATGATCAATATCAAAATGTTTTGGATGGCACTGAAGAATGGAAAGATATTAAAATGGCAGCAAGTGAACTTTATGATTGGCAGGAAAGTTCTACCTATGTTAAAAAACCTCCTCTTTTTGATGATTTCGGTACCACCAATAAGAAAATAAAAAATATTATAAACGCAAGACCTCTCCTGCTACTTGGAGATAGTGTTACTACCGACCACATTTCTCCAGCTGGTGCAATTAAGGAAGAAAGTCCTGCTGGTCAATATTTGAAAGAAAAAGGAATTTTATTTAAAGATTTTAACTCTTATGGTGCCAGAAGAGGAAACCATGAGGTAATGATGAGAGGAACTTTTGCGAATATTAGAATTAAAAATGAATTATTAAAAGGGACTGAAGGTGGATATTCCATTGTACAACCAGAAAGTCAAGAAATGAGCGTTTATGATACTGCTATGAAATATAAAGAGCGCGGAGAAGATATGATAGTTTTTGCCGGAAAAGAATATGGAACCGGCTCATCAAGAGATTGGGCTGCAAAAGGAACAAAACTTCTTGGTATTAGAGCAGTTATAGCTGAGAGTTTTGAGAGAATTCACAGATCAAACCTAATAGGTATGGGTGTGCTTCCAATACAACTTAAATCAGCAAATATAATGAAAGACTTAAAAATATCTTCTACAGATCTTATTTCTATCAAAGTTAATGATGAAATTAAGCCCCAACAAAATATGCAAATTGAAATTGATCGATCGGGGAAAAAATTAGTTTTTGAATGTACTTTAAGAATAGATACAATTAATGAGCTTGAATATTATAAGGCTGACGGAATTTTAAATTTCGTTCTTAAAAATATATTAAATTAATTTATATATAAATTATTAGGATTTTCTAATATTTCTTTTAATCTTACAAGAAATGTGACAGCTTGTTTTCCATCTACTAATCTATGGTCATAACTTAATGCAACATACATCATAGGTCTAATTACAACTTTATTTTTAATAGCCATAGGGCGGTCAGTAATTGAGTGCATTCCTAAAATTGCACTTTGTGGAGGATTGATAATAGGTGTACTCATCATAGAACCATACACACCGCCATTAGTTATAGAAAATGTGCCTCCTGATAAATCCGACATAGATAATTTGTTAGTATTAACTTTATTCGCTAAATCGACAATTTTTTTTTCTATTTCTGCAAAAGAAAGACTATCTACACCCCTAATAATTGGAACTACTAGTCCTTTTTCTGATCCAATTGCTATACCTAAATCAAAATAATTTTTATAGATTATTTCATTGTCATGAATTTCTGAATTAATTTCAGGTATTTCTTTTAACACTTTTATAGAGGCTTTAATGAAAAATGACATAAAGCCTAATTTAATATTATTTTTTTTTTGAAATTTTGGCTGTTCTATTTTTCTTAACTTCATTATTTCTGTCATGTCCACTTCGTTAAACGTAGTTAGAATAGCTGCCGTGTTCTGAGCATCTTTTAATCTTTTAGCAATTGTTTGCCTTAATTTAGACATAGGAATTCTTTTTTCTTTTTTAGAATTTATATCACGATCAAAGTTTGGAATTTCATTAGATGTATCATTTGTAATTTTTATTTTATTTTTCTCAACAGATTGTTGCTTTTTAACCATCTCTTCTTTTTCAATTTTGACTTCTTCTTTATCTATAGTCTTTTCACCTGATGAGCCTGAAGATTTTTTAAACTCAGCAATAGCTTGACCAACTTTTACTGACCCTCCAGATTGAATTAAAATTTTTGTAATTATTCCATCTGATTGAGCTGGTATTTCAATCGTAATTTTATCTGTTTCAATTTCCGCTAAATTATCGCCTGATTTAAAAGATTCATTTTCCTTGACAAGCCAAGCAGTAAGAGTTCCATCAATAATTGATTCACCTAATTCTGGCACTAATATATTTGACATAAATAATTATTCTTTCGGTAAGTTTTTAAATTTCATATAACTCACTCCTATTTTTTCTTTTATAACATTTTTTAATGATGATTGTAGAGCTAATTTTTTAATTAAATTTTGATTTGTAATATGTCTTTTTGCGATACCTGTTGCAGGTGCAGCAGCACTTTTTCTACCAACGTAATATAAATTATTTAGAATACCTACTTTTACCATTGTGTGCCTTAATCTACTTTTTACAAATGACCATGCTCCCATATTTTTTGGTTCCTCTTGGACCCATAAGAATTCACACTCTTTATGCTCTTTCACAACTTCTTTCACAGCATCGAATGGGAATGGATATAATTGTTCAACTCTAACAATCTTAACTCCATTAATTTTATGCTCCTTTCTAAAATCATCAAGTTCATAAAATATTTTTCCTGAGCAAAATATTACCCTTGTTGTGTTTTTTACTTCTTCACTGATAATTCTATGAAAAGATGTTCTTCCAGTAAATTCAGTAAGATTAGATACATTATTTGGATGTCTAAGTGTTGATTTTGGAGTAAATACAATTAAAGGTTTTCTAAATTTTCTATGCAGTTGTCTTCTTAATGCGTGAAAATAGCTTGCCGGAGTTGTGCAATTTAATATTTGAATATTATCTTCTGAGGCGCTTTGAAGAAATCTTTCTATTCTTGCGCTTGAGTGTTCGGGACCCATTCCCTCATGACCATGGGGTAGCAGAAGAACTAAACCACTCATTTGCATCCATTTTCTTTCTCCGGGCATAATAAACTGATCAATGATTATTTGCGCACCATTTGCAAAATCTCCAAATTGAGCTTCCCATAAAACTAAAGTATTAGGATCTGCTAGAGAAAATCCATATTCAAATCCCAAAACGCCTAACTCTGATAAAAATGAATCGATAACTTCAAATTGTTTTTGATTTTTTGATAAGTTATTTAAAGGTATGTAACGTTTTTCTGTTTCTTGATCGTAAAAAACTGAATGTCTTTGACTAAAAGTTCCTCTTCCAGAGTCTTGTCCTGCTAACCTTACCCTAAAACCTTCTCGTAATAATGATCCAAAGGCTAATGCTTCAGCAAAAGACCAGTCAATACCTTTTCCTGATTTAATAGCTTTTATTCTTTTGTCATTAAATTTAACTAATTTTGGATTTAAATTAAATCCTTTTGGAATCTTTGATAATTTTAAACCTGTATCTCTTAATACTTTTGCACTTTCAGAGGTATGTCCTCTTCGCTTGGTATCTTTAGGGGCTATGCTTAATCCTGTCCACTGTCCTCCTAGCCAGGTTTTACTTTTTACTTTATACGTTGCTGCTTTTTTAAATTTTTTCTCTAAATCATTCCAAATAATTTCTCTATAATTTTCTACTTGATCTTTCTTGATAATCCCTTCTTCTATTAATTTAGAGGAGTATATTTCAGCAGTAGTTTTATGTTTTTTTATAGCTTTATACATTAAAGGCTGAGTAAATGAAGGTTCGTCTCCTTCATTATGCCCATGTCTTCGATAACAATACATATCTACCAAGGTATCTTTTTTGAATTTATTTCTAAAATCTGTCGCCGTTCTTGCTGCTAATACTACAGCCTCAGGATCATCTCCATTTACATGAAAGATTGGAGCTTGAACAATTTTGGCTATTTCTGAAGGGTATGGGGCAGAGCGACTATATTGAGGGCTTGTGGTAAATCCAATTTGGTTATTAATAATAAAATGGATAAGGCCTCCAATTCTGTAGCCATTTAATTGCGACATAGTAAAAGTTTCCGCCACAATTCCCTGTCCTGCTATAGCGGCATCACCATGAATTAGAAGGCCTGAAACAAGATCATTATTCTGATCATTAATAATTGTTTGCTTGGCTCTGATTTTACCTGCAACTATAGGGTTAACAGCCTCAAGGTGAGAGGGGTTTGCTGCCATACTTACGTGAATTACTTTTCCATCAAAACTTCTATTGGAACTTGCTCCTAAATGATATTTTACATCCCCCGACCCTTGATCACTTAATGCATTTTCTCCACCATGAATAAATTCACTAAAAATTTGGACTTGTGGTTTTTTAATAATGTTAGCTAAAATATTTAATCTTCCTCGATGAGCACAAGCAAAAGAAAAATCTTTAATTCCATAATCGGAGGATCTTTTTAAAATTTGTTCTAGAGCGGGAATAGCCGATTCTGATCCGTCCAAACCAAATCGCTTACTTCCCCTATACTTTGTATCTAGAAATTTTTCAAAAATTTCTGCACTTATCAATCTTTCTAAAATTGTTTGTTTACCTTTCGTGGTTAAATTCATTTCCTTACGGTTTTCTATTCTATCTTTTAACCAGAGGTATTCTTCTGAGCTTTGAATATGCTTATACTCTGAAGCAAATGTTCCTGAATAAATATTTTTTAATTTTTCTACAATTTCTCTGATGCTTGCAAATTCATAACCTAAATAACCTGATAGAAATATTTTTCTATCCATATCTTTTTCTTCGAAGCCGTAGTAGCTAGGATTAAGTCCTTCTGGACTTTTTGAATTATAAAGATTTAAAGGGTCTAGATTTGCCTGTAAATGACCTATTTCTCTATAGGCTCTGATTATCATGACGGCTTTTAGTGAATCTGAAATAGCTTGATTGGCATCAATTTTCTTATAATCATTTTTTGAAGCTTTAGCCCAATCTAATTTCTCATAGTCCTCTATAATTTTTAATTCGTGTGGATCTAGAGATTTAAAGAAGTCAATCCAACTTTTATCAATAGAATTTTGATCAGATTTATAACTTTTATAAATCTCAACAATTTGAGATGCGTTATTGGTTGTTAAAAAAGAGTTATAAGATCTCATTTTATAATTAAAAAAATGAATAAATTTCCATTATTTAATTTTAATATAGGCAATTATTTTGTTTAGTCTATTTAATTTGATTTATTAATTATAACAATCTGAATAAATTATTAATCTAAAATTTTATTAACAGCGGAAACTAGACTTTGGACTGACTTAACTGAAGTTTTTAACATTTTCTTTTCGGTTGCACTAAGAGGAACTTCAATTATTTCTTCAACACCTTTAGATCCAATTATTACAGGTACTCCCATATACATATTCTTGAGTCCGTACTGTCCATTTAAATATGCGGCACAAGGTAGGAGTTTTTTTTGATCTAAAAGATAAGCTTCCGCCATTTGTATCGCTGAGCTAGCAGGAGCATAAAATGCAGATCCTCTTTGAAGTAATTTAACAATTTCCCCTCCACCCATTCTTGTACGATCAAGAATTTTATTAATCTTAGTCATTGGAATTTTCTTTTTTTTGATAAAATCCAAAAGTGGTATACTTCCAATTGTAGTGTGATTAACCATTGGAACCATATCATCCCCATGACCGCCCAATACAAATGTTTGAATATCATTAATTGAAACATTGAGCTCTTCAGATAGAAAAAATTTTAATCTTGATGAATCTAAAACTCCTGCCATTCCAATACATTTTGTGACGGGCAGCTTGGAGTATTTTTGTAATACGGAGACCATTGCGTCCAATGGGTTTGTGATACAAATTACAAAAGCCTTTGGACAATATTTTTTAATATCTAAACCAATTTTTTTTATAATTTTTCCGTTAGTTTCTAATAAGTCATCTCTGCTCATTCCCGGCTGTCTAGGTAGGCCTGCTGTAATTATCACAACATCTGAATTTCTCATTTGAGCAAAATCGTTAGTTCCTTCAACTTTACATAGAAATCCTTCGACTGCGGAAGACTGACTTAGATCTAATGCTTTACCTTGAGGCATGCCCTTCATTACATCAATTAATACAACATCGCCTAATTTTTTTATAAGAGATAGATGGGCGAGCGTGCCTCCAATATTACCAGCTCCAATTAAAGTTATTTTTTTTTTCATTATGTCCTAGAGACTCCTAGTTTTATTTCAGCTATAGATTTAGCAGGATTAAGTCCTTTTGGACAGGATTTTGTACAATTCATAATTGAATGGCACCTATAAAGTTTAAAATTATCATCCAAATCTTCTAATCTTTTATTCTTATCCTTATCTCTACTATCGCTAATCCAGCGATTTGCTTGAAGTAGGACTGCTGGTCCAAGATACTTATCTCCATTCCACCAATAACTAGGGCATGAAGTTGAGCATGAGAAACAAAGAATACACTCCCACTTTCCATCTAATTTTTCTCTTTCTTCAGGACTCTGAAGCCTTTCCTTTTTTGGATCGAGCACTTCATTTTCATCATTTTTTAACCATGGCTTAATAGATTTGTACTGTTCAAAAGCATGTGTAAGTTCAGGAACTAAATCTTTTATAATTGGCATATGAGGGAGAGGATAAACATTCACCTCATCTTGACATTCTTCAAGTGGTTTTTGACATGCCAATGTATTGACTCCATCAATATTCATTGAACATGACCCACAAACGCCTTCTCTACATGATTTTCTAAAAGCCAATGAGGGATCAACTTCACTTTTAATTCTATTAAGAATATCTAAAACCATAGTGTCTGATTTAGGATAATTAATTTCAAAAGTATCTATTTTTGGATTTTCATCAGCATTACCCGACCAGCGATAAACTTTAAAGGTCTTTACTTGATTATTAGCTTCCGCTTCATTTAACCCATCAACATTTGAATATTTTTTTCCTTCTGTTGGAACTGAATTTTTAGGTAACCTTAATTGAACCATTAGTAAATCCTGACCTCAGGAGCAATGACTTTTGCTTTATTGCTGATGGTTGTCATTCTGACTGGTCTTTTTGTAACTTCAAATTTATCTTCGTTCATCCAAACAATTGAATGGTTCATCCAATTTTCATCATCTCTATCTGGAAAATCTTCTCTTGCGTGAGCCCCTCTACTTTCAGTTCTATTAATAGCAGATGCTCCTACGCTTCTTGAAATCTGCATTAGGTTATGTAACTCTAATGCCTCAACTATATCCGTATTAAACACACTCGATTTATCCTTAACTTCGATATGAGTTAAGTCTGATGACAATCTTGCAAGTTCTTCATTGCCAAGAGCTAAAGTTTCTTCATCTCTATAAACACCAAATCTTGACTGAACTGTTTTTTGCATTTTATCTCTTAATTGACCAACAGAGATATCTCCCTTGTTATGCAAGATACCGTCAAAACGACTAATAATTTCATCTGTCTGAGACTGACTTGGTTTCTTATTATATTTTTCTTTTTCCAAAACCTCTGATGCTCTTATTGCTGCCCCCTTACCAAAAACTAATAATTCAGCTAGCGCATTTGTTCCTAATCTATTCGCCCCATGAACAGAGGCACAAGCTCCTTCTCCAATAGCCATTAAACCCTGACATACCTCTTCTGTATTGCTGCTAGTTGGGATTAACACTTCGGATCTAAAATTTGTTGGAATTCCCCCCATACAAAAATGAACCGTAGGAATTACAGGTATAGGCTCCTTATTGATGTCCACACCGCAAAATGTTTTAGCAGATTCAGAAATACCTGGCAGTCTTTTTGCTAGTAACGCTGGGTCAAGATGGTCAAGATGAAGATCAATATAATCTTTCTTTGGACCGCATCCTCTTCCTTCTTTTATTTCGATGCTTATGAATCGCGATATGACGTCTCTTGCAGCAAGATCTTTTGCGTGGGGAGCGTAATCAAGCATAAACCTTTTACCTTCCGAATTTTTTAAATACCCACCTTCTCCTCGAGCGGCTTCTGAAATTAAAACACCAACTCCGTATATACCGGTTGGATGAAATTGAATAAATTCCATATCAGACAATGGTAAACCTGCTCTTAAAGACATTCCAGCTCCATCGCCTGTACAGATATGAGCACTAGTTGAGGATTGAAATATTTTACCATATCCGCCCGTTGCTAAAATTGTAATTTTAGCAAGAAACCTATGCATACTTCCATCCTGAATATTAATTGCAAAAAACCCACATATCTCTCCTTGATCATCTTTTATTAAATCCAAGGCAAAATACTCATTGTAAAACTGAACATCATGTTTTAGGCATTGCTGGTAAAGCGTGTGAAGCATTGCATGTCCTGTTCTATCAGCTGCAGCACAAGCCCTATGAGCCGGTTCACCTTTTCCATATTCGGTTGAATGACCTCCAAAAGGTCTTTGATAAATTTTACCTTCTTTATTTCTAGAAAAAGGCATTCCTAGATGCTCTAATTCAATGACAGCTTCAGGTGCATTAGAACATAAATATTCAATACTATCTTGATCTCCTAACCAGTCAGAACCTTTTACAGTGTCATACATATGCCATTTCCAGTCATCTTTGCCCATATTACCTAAAGCGGCACCAACACCACCTTGAGCAGCTACTGTATGACTTCTAGTTGGATATACTTTACTAATACATGCTGTTTTAAGTCCTTTTTCAGCACATCCAAGAGAGGCTCTCAAACCTGAACCTCCCGCTCCTAAAACTGCAACATCTAAAATATGGTCTTGTATTTCGTAACTCATGCGCTCACTCCTAAAATAGGTAAAACCAAAATTGTTAAAATAATTAAAACTAGATAAGTAGAAACTTGGAATAATTTTTTTAGTCTTTTTTTAAAATAATCATCGTAAATAGACCATAACTCTAATCTAGCATGAAATAGCGCATTAAAAAAAAATCCTAATAGAAAAAATTTAGCTAAAGGGTTGCTTAGATTATTTTGTATTTCGGTTTGATTCAGCTGAAAATTATTTAAAAAAAATATTATAAAAATTGAAGTTAAAAAAATTAAAGCTAATGAACTTAATCTATGAAGATTCCATTTTGTTGAAGGTTTCATTAAAATATAACAACTCCTGCTAAACAAGTGAGAAAGAAATTTAAAAATAAAATTATATAAGAAATTTTATACACTATTTTTAATTCCATCATTTTTACTTGGCTCCATAATAAATGTTTTAGTTCATTAAAGATGAAATGATTTACGCACCCAATCCAAATTAAGATCAAAATTTTAGCAATAAATGAGTTCAAAATAAGACTAATGGAATTAAAAAAAATTTCTTGAGAGTAAAGACTACTAATCCATAAAGCTATAAATACTAAAGATGAAAAAAAAAATATAGCAGATATTCTATGGGTGATAGAAAATATCATAGTAAGCAGAGGTTTATGAATTTGTAGATGTGGTGACAAAGGTCTAATGTTATTATTCATTTATGGCTAACATATCGTTCTATTCTTTTATAGTAAAAACCTATCTATTAATGAATATATGCAAGATTGTTATAAATACTCATACTGTGAGTAACTTGTTTATATCTATGTCTATTCCTTCATATATTTAGTTAAACTTGGTTCTTTTAATTGATAAAATAAAAAATTAGGTCGCAAACCTAAGTACATCGGTATTAAAACCTTAATAATAAGTGCAACCTTACTATTAAGTACTTAGGGGTGCCTATCTCACCCCGCATGAAGCAACTGCTTTACGAAAGTAAAGTAGGCACCACGACCTAAATTTTATGTATTGATGATGTTTTATCTCATGTAGTATGAGGTTCCTTCCATGAAAATTCTAAAGTCCATATCATCTTTTTTTGATCTGCTTAATAAAATTACTGGAAGTATTTGTGCTTTTTTTGCAGCCTCTATGGTTGTTGTTGTCTTGGCAGTTGTAATACTTAGATATGGGTTTTCAATTAGCTTCATATGGATGCAAGAAGCTTATGTTTGGCTTCATGCCTATATTTTTATGATGGGGAGCGGTTACACTTATCTTAATAATGAACATGTACGAATAGATGTTATTTATCGTGGTGCCTCTATTAAATATAAATCGATTGTCGATATCCTAGGAAATATTTTTCTTCTTTTACCTTTTATTTATATAATATGGAAATTTAGTTTTCCTTTTGTTGCAAGATCTTGGTCAATGAATGAAATATCACGTGAGGTAGGAGGGCTACCATCCTTGTATATTTTAAAAAGTGCTATCTTGATTTTTTGTATCATGCTATTTCTTCAAGCAATTTCAAATATCATTAAAAGTATTATTAATCTGACATCTATAGATAAATCATGACACCTGAAATCCTTTCAATTATTATGTTTTTTAGCACACTCACATTATTGTTATTTGGATTTCCTGTTGCTTTCACGCTTGCTGGATCTGCTTTATTTTTTGGATTCTTAGGAGATTACCTCGATATTTTTAATTTTAGAATGTTAGGTTTTTTTCCTCAAAGAATTTTTGGGGTTATGATCAATGAGCCTCTTGTAGCAGTACCATTATTTATTTTTATGGGGATCATGCTTGAAAAAACTAAAATTGCAGCAGGTTTGCTTCAATCTATTGGAGAATTATTTGGAACAACTAAGGGCGGTTTAGGAATTGGTGTAGTTATAGTTGGGATGCTTCTCGCAGCATCTACTGGAATAGTGGGTGCCACAGTTGTTACAATGGGAATGTTATCTTTACCTACAATGTTAAAGGCAGGATATGACCAAAAAATTGCTACAGGCACAATTTGTGCCGCAGGAACACTAGGTCAAATTATTCCCCCATCTATTGTTTTGGTTTTGCTGGCTGATATCCTTCAAGGAGCAAATGAGGAAGCAGCTTTAATTGCAGGTGATTTAGCTCCTAATCCTATTACTGCTATTGATCTTTTTGCGGGTGCAATGTTGCCAGGATTAATGCTTGTTGTGATGTTTATAATATTTATATATTTTTATGCGAAAATATATCCTGACTCTTGCCCTCCTATAAAAACAACTAGGTCTAGACAGGAAATATACATCGAAGCTTTTAAAAATGTCCTTCCTCCATTAATTTTAATTTTATTAGTTCTAGGTTCAATTTTATTAGGTGTTGCAACACCAACTGAATCTGCTTCAGTTGGAGCTGCTGGAGCAGCGATTTTAGCTTTTACTAAAGGGGAGCTGACTTTTAAAAATCTAAAGGATGTCTCTTTTAGTACAGTAAGACTAAGTTCATTTGTTTTTGTAATTTTAATTGGGGCATCTATGTTTTCTTTAGTCTTTAGAGGATTTAAAGGAGATGAATTAATAGAACATGTTTTAACAACACTTCCTGGCGGACAAGTTGGTGCATTAATAATTGTCATGTTAGCTATTTTTTTTCTTGGTTTTTTTCTAGATTATATTGAAATTATTTTCGTAATTGTTCCTTTAGTTGGACCGGTTCTTATTGCAAATGGGGCTGATCCCTTATGGCTTGGTATTATGATTTCTCTTAATTTACAAACTAGTTTTTTAACTCCCCCTTTTGGATTTTCTTTATTCTTTCTAAGAGGAGTAGCACCTCCTGAGATTCAAACAAAAAATATATATCGGGGTGTTCTGCCTTATATTGGCATTCAAGTTCTTGCACTAATAATTGTTGGTTTTATTCCAGAAATAGCAACTTGGTTGCCTAGATCAATTTTTTAAAAGGCCCCCATAAGTATATTTGAGGACCTTTTGTGATATATGAATTTAAGCAGTAGGAAATTTAAAAGGAAGGTTTCTTATTCTTAAATATTCTTTTTCAGAAACTCCTGTCCATCTTATTACTGTTGATCTAAACTTAGCAAGATGTGAAAATAATGCTTTGGATTGTGAGTCTACGGCTGCGTATTCGGTTAAAACTTCTGCTGCTGCCTCTCCAATCTTATTCATAACTTCATCTGGAACTTGCCTCATTTGAACACCGTGCTCATTAATTAATTTTTGATAAGCGCCATCATTAGCAGCCTGAAACCTTGAAAGAACTTCCATATTGGTTGCTTTTGAAGCTTGAGTTATAAGACTACGCGTATCATCATCGAGAGATTCCCATTCTTTAAGGTCAATTGAACAATCTAAAATTGTTGCCGGTTCATGCCAACCTGGATTGTAGTAGTATTTTGCAGCTTGATGAAGGCCTTTACCTAAATCTGCAGCTGGTCCAATCCATTCAGTACCATCAATTGCACCAGAAGCAAGGGCAGGAAGAACATCACCACCAGCTAATAAAATAACTGAAGCTCCTAATTTTTCGAGAACTTTACCTCCAATACCTGGCATCCTAAATTTTAAACCTTGGAAATCTTCGATACTTTTAATTTCTTTATTGTACCAACCACCCATTTGATTTCCTGTATTGCCTAATGGTAAAAATTTAACTCCTAATTCATTATAAACTGCATCAGAAGCTTCAATACCACCACCATAATAACACCAAGCGTTTTGCTCTTGAGCGGTTAAGCCAAAAGGCATAGCAGCTACTAGTGAAATAGCATTACTAATATTAGTCCAATAATAAGGTGCACCATAAGACATTTGAGCAGCCCCAGATCTAACTGCATCTAATGACTCTAAGCCTGGAACTAATTCTCCAGCAAAATAAACTTTAATTTTTAATTTACTGGACTGTGAGTTAACAAAAGCAGCAAATTGGGAAAGAGCATCACCTAATATACCTGTTTTACCAAAAGCTGAACAAGCTATCCATTCTTTATGACCTTCTGATATTGCAGGAGCCGGAAAAGAAGATACGGCGGCAGCGGCAGCAACAGTTGCGCCAGCGGCTTTAAGAAAACCTCTTCTCTTCATTGGATTTTTATTTACCATTTATTATTCCTCCTTATAAGAAATTTGAGAAATTATAATATATTAGAATTCTATTTTTTATGAGTAATTATAATGCCGATCAGGACCGAAATGATCCCCACATAATGATAAAATTCTAATGTTTCTTGGAATACTAAAAAGGCAAGAATTCCACCAAAAATAGGCATGAGATGAAGAAAAGGTCCTGATTTATTTGCTCCAATTAATGATACTCCCATATTCCAAAATAAATATGAAAAAATGCTTGGAAAAATTCCTGTGTATCCAATTGTGAGTATTGAAGTAGTGTTTATGGCAATACTATGATTAAGAATAAATATGTCGAAAAGATATACGGGAAGCAAAAATAAAATTGTAAAACCGAATGATATATAAAGAAATGATAGACCTCTTATACCTGTTTCATTTTTTTTAAGAAATATAGAATAAATAGCCCAACAGATTACTGCTAAAATAATAAAAATATCACCACCATAAAATTCTGAATTAAAAAAATTATAATAGTTTCCTTTTGTAATAACATAACTCACACCAACTAAGGAAATAATAATTCCTAAGAATTGAATTTTTGAAGATTGAATTTTAAATAATAAAAAATTAAATAATATTATTAGCATTGGAGTGGTAGAAACAATTAAAAGTGCATTAATTACTTTCGTTGAAGTTAATCCTAAGTATATGAGAGTATTAAATAAAGTTGGTCCAGTTAAAATTATAATAAAAAATATTAAAGGCTGTTTTTTAATTTTATTAAAAACTTTTATAGATGAAAGTAAACAAAAAGGAGTTAAAATAATAAAAGCTACAAACCATCGATAGAAGCCAAGAGATAGAGGAGAAATAATAGCTTCTGTTGAAGCCAGTCTACCAACAATAAAATTTCCAGACCAAAATAGAGAAGCTAAACAAAGTACAATTGCCGCTTTAAGGGAATTGCTTAATTCCATCTAAAATAGTTAGACAATCTCAACTGCTACCGCAAGACCTTGACCTCCGCCAATACACATACTTGCTACACCATATTTTTTTTTAGTTCTTTTTAGTTGATGAACGAGTGTTGTAATGACTCTAGAGCCTGAACAGCCAATTGGATGACCAAGAGCAATAGCTCCACCGCAAATATTTAATCTTTCTTTTTTGATGCCCAGTTCTTTTTGAACTGCTACAGAAGTTGCTGAAAAAGCTTCATTAATTTCGACCAAATCAAAAAAATCAAGAGATACATTTAGTTTTTTTAATAAATTTTTAATAGCATGGATTGGGGTAATTCCCATGTAATTAGGATCTCCCGCATAATTTGACCATCCAATTATTTTAGCAATTGGTTTAATCTTATAGTTTTTGCAATAGTCATCTGAGCTGAGCGCTAGCATTGCCGCGCCATCATTTAAAGAAGATGCATTTCCCGCTGTGACAGTTCCTTCTTTTTTAAATGCCGATTTGAGCGAAGATAATTTTTCTAATTTTGTGTCAGGTCTAACCTCATCTATTAAAGAAGTAGAGATTAATTCATTTTTAAAATAATTATTTTTTAAGGCTTTATAAGCCTTCTGATAAGAATTAAATGCGAATTCATCTTGGTCTTTTCTGCTAACTTTATATCGCTTAGCAACATTTTCTGCCGTGATACCCATATGATCTTTTGAAAAAACATCTGTTAAGCCTTCAGACAGAATTGAATCTATCATTTCATCATTACCTAATTTTATTCCTTTTCGAAGCAATGAAGTATGTCTTGCTAGCGACATGCTTTCCTGACCACCGGCAATTAAAAGTTGATTTTCTTTACTTTGAATTTTTAATGCTGAATCCATCACTGCTCTCATTCCACTGCCACATACTTGATTCACGCAGTATGAGAAACTACTTTGAGAAAGACCTGATTTAAGCGAAACTTGCCTTGCAGTGTTCATACCAAGTCCTGCGGTTAAAACTTGACCTAAAATTAATCCTTCGACATGTTTTTTATTTAAATTTTTATTCCTATTGAAAATACCTTCGATACAAGAAGATCCTAAATCAACCGATTCTATTTTTTTATACTGACCTAGAAAACTTCCAATAGGAGTTCTAATGGCATCGATAATTAATACTTCACTCATATAATTTTATATTTTTATATTCTTTTAGGGACTCAGGATTAGCCAAGGCATCTAAGTTGGAAATCTTATCATTATTAAGTGTTTTTTTTACTATTATTTCAGAATTTTTCCCACTTTTAGTTCTGGGGATATCTTTCACTTGAAAAATTTTCCAAGGAACGTGCCTTGGGCTAAGTTGATCTTTAATTAACTTTTTAATCTTAAAAATTTGACTCTTCGTCACTATGTTTAGAGTAATTGCCTTTACAAAGAGTAATATTTTTTCATCATTTTTAACTTTTAATCCCACAGCCAATGAATCTTCAATGTAATCTAAAGAATTCAAAACATTATATATTTCAGCAGTTCCAATTCTCACACCACCTGGATTTAAAGTTGCGTCAGACCTTCCAAATACTCGATAACCTCCATTCACAGTCTTTTTTACAAAATCACCATGGCTCCAAATATTTTTATATTTAGTAAAATAAGCATTTTTATATTTTTTGTTATTCTTATCATTCCAAAAATAAATAGGCTTAGATGGAAAAGGACTTTTACAAACTAACTCGCCTGTTTTATTTGTTGGTAATCCTTTTTCATCGAAAACATCAATATCCATTCCTAATCCTGGAGATTGAATTTCACCCTTATAAACGGGGCTCATAGGATTACCCAACATAAAACAAGAAACTATATCTGTTCCTCCACTTATCGAATGAATTGGAATATTTTTATTAATTTTTATATTAATAAAATTAAAGGTCTCATCAGATAAAGGGGAGCCTGTAGATAGAACAGATTTTAAATTCTTTATGTATGTTTTATTTTTAGGTAAGTTTTTTGAATGAAGGTGTTCAAAAGCCTTAGCACCAGCTCCTAGAATAGTAGCCTTACTTTTTTTTACAGTATTAATAAAATTTTCTGCATCTGGATAGAACGGAGACCCCTCGTAAAGTGAAACAGTAGCTCCAAGTAATAAATTTGAAACCATCCAATTCCACATCATCCAACCGCATGTTGTGAAAAAAAGCATATTATCTTTTGAAGAAACATTAGTATGAAGAGATAACTCTTTTAAATGTTGTAAGGTTACACCCCCGTGACTATGTGTAATACATTTAGGTAGACCTGTCGTACCACTAGAAAATAAAATATAGAGAGGGTGATCAAAGGGTACTAAATTATTTTTTAAAAATTTTTTATTTAAAAATTTTGAATAAATTTTTTCTAAATCTAATTTTTTAGATAAATGAGACGGGTAAGAAGTTTTAATTATATTGGGTATATTTAAGGTATTTTGAATTTCAGTTAGCTGATTTGAATATTTAAATTTCTTACCATTATAAATGTAATAGTCACAAATGATTAACATCTTAGGTCTTAGTTGGTGAAATCTATCAATAACAGCTTTTACCCCAAAATCAGGAGAACATGACGACCAAACAAGTCCTAGTTTAGAACAAGCTAATAGACAAATAATTGTATCTGGAATGTTTGGTAAATATCCCACTACACGATCACCTTTTTTTAATTGAGTTTCTTTAAAATAATGAGCTAATGCATTGACTTTTTGGTGCAGCTCTTCGTATGTGATTTGACTAAAATAATTATTTTCTGAAAAAAATTTTATTGCTATATCTTTTGAATGAAATTTATCTACTTCATTAAAGTAATTTATTTTTGAATTTTGAAAAAAGCTACTTTGAATAAAGTTCTTATTTTTTTTAAAAGTTTTAAAATTTTTTTCCTTATATATGTTTAATTTAAAATAATCAGCTAACTTTAACCAAAAAATTTCCTTACTATTTGTTGACCACTTCCATAATTTATCGTAATTAGAAAATGTTATTTTTAGATCTTTTTTTATAAATTCCTGGAAATGAAAAATATTTGTTTTTTTTATATAGCTGATCTTAGGAAGCCAAAGAGCTTTCATTGCTTACCAATTAATAATTGAATTTTTTCCTTAAGAAAATTAGGAATTTTTGAAGGTCTATGTTGGTTATCGATACAAACAATAACAATTTCAGATTTTAATATCAATTCGTGATTACGGAATATATTTTGATTTAATACAAATGAAGCATTTGAAATTTTTTCAAGTGATGTTGTGACTTGCAAAAGATCTTCTAAGTGAGCTGATTTAATATAATCTAAATTACAAACCTTAACTATAAACCTAGAATCATAATTTTTATGCAATGTTTTTAAATTAGTTCCACAAGCATTAATCATTTCGGTTCTTGCTCGTTCCATAAATTTTAAATAATTAGCGTAATACACAACACCCTCAGCATCAGTGTCTTCATAATATATTTTAACTGGAAAGTTAAATGTGTTTGTTGTATTTAAATTAACATTCATGCTGTCTAAAAAAAATTTAACTAGTTAAGTGATCTCTTAGAGTTTTCTTGAATTGAAATATTTTTTCTAAACATAAAAATAATTAATTTATCTATTATAAACCAATGAAATGATTATAAAAAATAATGGATAACACAAGTACGGCAAGAAAAATATTAATACTTAAAATAACTTTACCGCCTGTACCCATTTTTGTTAGTTTTGGAATTTTAATCATGTTATATATCTTATCAGAAAATTATACCTTTTGAAGCATACTTATTGTACTGATATATTAATTTTGGTTTCGTGGTGAAATGGATATCATTCAAGGTTTCGACCCTTGCGTTTCAGGTTCGAGTCCTGACGAGATCGCCAATTTCTAATTATTCAAAATAACTAATATAAAAATTATTTTTAGAATTGGGCATTTCGTAAAGTTGTTTAACCAATAAATTATCTTTTAAAAATTTGCCAGATTCTTCATAGCGATGGATTATTATAACTTTTTTATTTCGAAGTTGATCAATGGTAATAGGCATTAGCATTTCAAAATGATTGCCTGGATGAGCTCCATTTGATAGATACCTCATTTTATCTTGTTTAGAAGGTAGGTGGTAAAGAAATTTTGCAATATTCATTCTGTCATCAAAAACTATATAGTCTGACATAAGTGAATCATCTAAAAATTTAATTTCAGTTGAAGCGCTCTTCATTCCCTGAATCTTATTAAAGGGAGAAATATTGGGGGGAGTGATAATTAAATAACTTATTAAAAATAAAATCACTACTCCGAGTATGGCATTGATATAAAGTAGTTTTTTGTATTTTTGATACATCATACTAGATGCGATCATTACTATTCCGATAAAAGCAACTGATGACCAATTCGCATTGGCTCTACTGATAAAGCTTTGAATAGTTATTAATATAATAATAGGTAGGGAATAAGAAATTTCAAATGAATAAGATTGATAGAATTTTTTAAATTTCATAAACCCTTTTAAGTAAAGAAAAAAAATAATTGGAGTAGCTATAAAGAACTGACTCATAATAAAATTAAATAATTGCTCAAAATTAAATAATGTAGCACTCCAATTAAAATTATCACCTGTATGAATAAAAGTAACCCAGTTGCTACTGTAGACCCAGTAAATATGAGGACTAATAAATAAAGAAACAAAAATTGAAATTATTGAAATATTTTTGATTATTTTGTTTTTATTCTCACTAAAGATGATTAGAAAAATGCTACATACGAAAAAATAAATCATTGCATACTTTGCATAAAATCCTAGAGCAACAAAAATACTTGTGAGAACTATATGTTTGATTGAATTATCATGAAGTGAGAGTTTCAAAAAATATAAAGAAAGTGACCAAAATAATAAAAGAAATGGGTCTGTCGAAACAATATTAGATGAAAGGCTAACTGCAAAGAAAAGCAAATAAGAAATAGAAAGCCATATGCTCTCTTCTTTATTTCTATTAAATGCCCTGGATAAATTAAACAAAACAATGGAAGTTAAGGTATGAGCGAGAAGAGATGGAAATTTAAGAATAAATACTGAACTTCCAAAGAAAGAACTAAATAAAGCTATTACCCAAGCTACTAGTGGTGGTTTAGAATAATACCCCCAATCAAAATAAGTACTCCAGTACCAATACTGAGCTTCATCACCCTGTGGTTCTAATGGAGATAATGCTAAACTTATAACTCTTATAAAAAGAATAGAAAAAATAAATAATAATAAGTAATTATTTTTTTTTAAAGAATATGATTTTATCAACATTTAAATTATCAGGTAATTGAGAAAAGAAATCAAATAAGATTTTGACTATAAAGTGTGTAATCATGAAACTCATTATCACATCACTAAAAAAGTGACCACCTTCCATGATGCGGGTTATTCCAATTAATATTATCAATAAATAAGCAAATTTATTAAATTGTGGCTTGGAGAAAACTAAAATTAGAGCCAGTAATAAGGTATAAGCAGACACATCGCCTGAAACAAAACTACAGTTATGATCGCAGTGTGAAACTTTCAACCAAGGTATTGAAAATGGCTGATCACCACCAAAAAGAATAGTATCATTAGGTCTAACTCTTCCCCATAGGTTTTTTAGAATAATATTCACAATTAGGCCTAATGAAAGATAAGAGGATAAGAGAATATAGGCTAAATTATTAAGAGTTAGAGAAAGGAAATTCTTTTTAGTGATGAACCAATATATAGTTCCAATAATTGGTATAAAAAATATTACCAAAACTATTATGGGAAGAAGGATGTCACGTAAAAGATAAACATTCCAATCAAGTGAGTTAGCAAAAAAACTCCCGCTACCCTTATAAAAAATCCCACTTACAGATATATCTATTGTTGGGAATATAAAAAATATTATTGAAATAGAGATGATGATTAAAAAATATTTTAAATAATAATGAGTCATAATAATTTTTAAATAGTATTCACGAAAAAAATTTGAACAAATAGAAGCTATTTGAGAAACATGACTGTTTGGAAAAAATTCTTCTTTTTTAATAAATAATCTTTCTTGGATAAAAAATTTATTTCTTAGGAAGATGAATACAGAATATGAAACAGCAGAACCAGCAATAACATCACTCAGATAGTGAGCGCCAATTACTAATCTTGTAAGAGCTATAAAAATACCAATAGAAAGTATATATTTTTTAATACCAGGAAAAAGAAAGTAAAAAACAAAGACAATACTAAAAATAGTTGATGTATGTCCTGAAGGAAAAGAGTGAAAACTCGAGTTAAAAGTAAATAGATTAAGGTCTAAGGAATCATGATCAAAAAATAACATTTTAGGTCTAGGCCTACCCACAAGATGTTTTAGAATTTGCGTAACAACTCCACTAAGAATAATATTATAAAAAACAAAGACGTTTAGATCGTATAAATTTTTAAAAATAGAAGATATGTTTTTTCTAGCTCGTAAGATTAAGAAAAATAATGCAATGAATAATAGATAATATAATGAATCGCCAAATTTAGTAACTGTATGAAAAAATGATTTAAAAGGCTCATTAAAACCATAAAAAAATAATGTTAATTTTGTGTCTATAACAAAAGAAAGCAAAATTGATATTATAAAAAAGAATAGGATTTTTTTATCTTTTAATTCTAAATTTTTAAAAAAAATCATTATTTTGAAAAATTCATATTTATTTTTTTACCATTAGAATAGTTAAAAAAAGTTTGATTTGTTGAAGATGTATTATTTATGGGCATATTATTTAGATCTGACACTTGTATTTGAATATTACAATCACTTTTCAACTTATAGTTTTCATAGAACTCGAAAAGTAAACTTGGTTCATTAATTCCAGATATATTAATATTATAATCTTGGCCACATTCATAATGTGTATTTATAAAGTCTTCAATTCCATCTGCAATCCATATATTTTTATGTAAAAAAACTAGATTAGCTACCGTTATCAGCACTAAAAAAGAAGATGAAAGTGACAATAATTTGACTAAGTTCAATAAGGACTGATTATTTTTAAAGAATATCGGGTTTAAAATTAATGGAATAATCATAAATCCATAATAGAAGAGTGATAGATTATTTCTTTCTTGACCTGTTATTTTGTAAGCTTTTAGGTCTATTAATATGAGAATTATGACTAGACTAATATTTAATCCTAATAATATCTTACTCCATTTAAATTCGATGAACTCCAGAGTTCTTGATAAATAAATTGCCATTAACGGGACGACGGGCAAAATATAGTGAGGAAGTTTAGTTGGAATTATTTCTAACAATAATAAAAATACAAAGATAGAGCTTAAAATCATTAGAAGATTTTTATCCCAATTAATTTTCTTAAAAAAATTATAAAAAATTCCAATTATTAAAAGTGGATAAATAGGAAAAACAATTAAAAAAGATCCCAATAAATAATAACCAAAAATACCTCCATGTTCTTCTTGAGTTTCTATTAACTTACCACCAAAATCTTTTATTAATGATTGTTGAAAGAATTGGCCTTCTGTTAAAATATTGTAAAGAAGTGCTAAAAAAATGGATATAAAGATAACAATAGATAAATTTGAAAGTTGTATTATCTTTTTCTTCATTGAAATATTTAAATCTGCTAATTTGAAAATAAGAGCTATTCCTACAATAATTAAAAATATGGGTCCTTTAATTAACATTGCAATAAGACTCGTTATGATAAAAAAAATATATGAATAATTTTTTTCTTCCTGAAAGCATTTTATAAAATAATAATAAGACATTAATGAAAATGCTGTGTAAGCCATATCAGTAGTCGCCTGCAAAGATTCAAACATCACAATGACTGTTCCAGCCAATGCTGCCAGAGGGATCATTGTATTTAAATCATAAAATAATAATCTTGCTAATTTATGGGTAAATAAAAGCATTAGTATGAGACTTAAGAAAGACGGAATTCGAAACATCCATATTTCTTTGTCCAAAAATTTATTAAAAATTTTATAAGAAGCAAATTGCATCCAGTAAATACCTGGTGGTTTTTTTAATCTTAAACTTTCGTCAAATTTAAGATTGATAAAATCATTGGTTTCTGAAATTTGAAAAGATGTTTGTGCATAACGAGCTTCATCCCTGTCTAAAACAGGTGTGATGTAAATCATGATCGCAACACACATAATAGAGAAAAATATGATCACTAAAATCGGGGTATTGATTATGATTCGGTGAATAAAGTTAAGCATTGAATTACGATATCTATCTATAGTAGATCATGTCTTTATAAGTAACAATATATAGTGCAATTTGCAAATCTCTTGATGTGTATTTTGTTTAAATCTATAGTGAGGATAAGGGATTTATATCCTTTTTTTTTGCAGACTAAAGTAAGTGGCTTTTTTCTTAGTGGTCACTTTTTTCTTCAAAAAGGGTCAAAAGTTTACTTCTGGCCCTTTTTTTTTGTTCTTTTTATAAAATAATTCCATAAGATTAGAATAATATGATTAAATTAGTTTTAATGTTTCTCTGTTTTTTTGCTGGATACTTTATTGCTGATTTAGAAATTATAAATATCCCTTTTGATCAAATGCCTTACTTTGAAGATCTTTATGAGAAGGCAGAATAATTAATTATGGATACTTCTCATATTCTTTACGGATTTACCGATCTTAAGAATCTGGATTCACATGGTCCTATTGTTATAAATAAAGCCAAAGGCGCTTACGTCTACGATAGGAAAGGTAAAAAATATTTTGATGGAAATTCAGGTCTCTGGAATTCCGTTGTAGGGTTTGATCATCCTAAGATGATTGCTACTGCTCAAAAACAATATGAAGAGCTGTCAGGATACCATGCTTTATTTGGAAGGATAACTGAACCAGCTATTCATCTGACAAATAAGCTTATTGAAGTTTCTCCTTTCGATGAAGGAAAAGTTTTTTTTACAAACTCAGGATCTGAAGCTAATGACACTGCAGTTAAATTATTATGGTTTATGAATTCACACAAGGGAATGCCTAAAAAAAGAAAAATTATAACGCGTTATAACTCTTACCATGGTGTTACTATTGGGGCTGCTTCTATGACAGGAAAGCCTTACAATGATGTATTCGGATTACCTCTACCTGATTTTATTAGATCTGCATGCCCTCATTATTGGAAGTTTGGCAATGAAGGGGAAAGTGAAGAAAATTTTTCTTTAAGAATGGCTCAGGACTTAGAAAATGTCATTGCTAAAGAAGGTGCCGACACAATCGCTGGATTTTTTGCTGAACCAGTTATGGGTGCAGGGGGAGTCGTCCCTCCATCAAAAAATTATTTTCAACTTATCCAGCCAATTTTAAAAAAACATAATATTCCATTAATTGCAGATGAGGTTATTTGTGGTTTTGGAAGAACGGGAAATTTATGGGGCTCTATTACCTATGATATTAAGCCCGATATAATTATAGCCTCGAAATGCATTACTTCAGGTTTTTTTCCTCTAGGTGCTGTGATTACTGGTGAAGAAATTACCAAAGAATTAATTGAAGCCTCTTATGCTGCAGAAGAGTTTCCGCATGGCTTTACAGCCGGAGGTCATCCAGTTGGATGTGCTTTAGCACTCCAAGCAATTGATATTATTATTGAAGAAAAATTAGTTGAGAATGTTAGAAAACTAGAACCTCTATTTATGGGAGGTTTAAAAAAGTTTGAAGATATGGAATTTATTGGTGAAGCCAGAGGAATTGGATTAATGGGCGCACTAGAGATGGTTCAAGATAAAAAAACTAAAAAGCCTTTTGATGGTCATATGAATATGGGAGAAAGAGTAGCAAACAAAGCAATTGAAAAGGGCTTAATATGCAGACCACTGGGACCCTCGATAGTTTTATGTCCTCCTTTTATTACAACTCCAGAACAAATTGATTTTATGTACTCAACTCTCAAAGAAACTTTAAATGAAGTTTTTAATGAAATAAAAGTTAGTAACTAGACTTTTAAAATAACTGAGCCAGAGGTCTGTCGATTCTCAATTTTATCATGAGCTGTACCGAGATTTTCTAAATCATAAGAATTATCAAAGTGAATATCAATTTTTGCTGACCGAATCATATCGAATAAAGTTGAGCATGCCTCATCAAGCCATCCAGGGATAGAAGTAAAATGAAATAATGTAGGTCTAGAAAGAAAAAATGATCCTACCTGTAAATCAGAAATTTTTAGATCCGAGTAAGTTCCTGATGACTGACCAAAACTAATTAAAGTTCCGTGATTTTTTAAACAGCCAAAAGATCCTGGCATGGTAGCCTGACCGACACTATCATAAATGATATCAAAACCTTGGTCTTCAGTTATTTGCATTGCTACTTTTTGAAAATTCTCATCATTATAATTAATCACATGTTCGTATCCATGTTGTTTAGCAAATAAACATTTTTTATCTGTTCCAGCAGTACCAATTGTCTTAATGCCCAAGGATTTTAACCATTGCCCGGCTATTGTTCCTACACCACCAGCTGAAGCATGAAACAAAACGTTTTCATTACCCTTAATTTTATAGCTATCATTTAAAAGATACTTAACTGTGAGGCCTTTCAGCATGACTGCTGCTGCCTGATCAAAAGATATGAAGTCTGGTATGTGAACAACAGAATCTTGTTCTATAGTTCTGTGAGAAGTGTAAGCTCCATTAGTCTTTAAAAAAGCAACTCTATCTCCGATTTTAAATTTTGTAACATCCTGACCTATTGCCTCTATCGTGCCAGCACCTTCGGATCCTAGAATTAAATTTTTATTATTAGTTTCGACAGGCCAAGGATATATTCCTTTACGAATATAAATATCGATAAAATTAATACCTATACTTTCATTTTTAATAATGACTTCATTATTTTTAGGAGGCTCTAGAGTAAATTCTTTTTTAATTAGCACAGAAGAATCTCCTGGCTCAGTTGCTATCATATAATATGGCATCAAAATCAGATTAATTCATCATTAACCCCGATACAACAATACTTTATAATTCATTAGTGTTACTGTATTGATATGAGTTCTTATTTTAGGAAAGTAGGTTTTGGCTTAAGTCATAAAGATACTATTCCTAACGATCCGTTGAAATGGTCAACTGATCAATTTGATAATATTCCTCATTTAAGCTGGTCAGAGAAACTACCTACAGTTGAAGATCAAAGGGAACGCTTTAGAGAATTTATTTACCAAGATAAAATCCTAAGAAAAAAATTTGGTAAAAAAAGTAGATTAGAATATGAAGAAGAAAAAAATAAACTAAGAACCAAAACGGGTGAAAAGTTTTTTCATAGCTATGAGCTATCTGTAAGACATCATAATGCTTTAAATAGTGGATCTCCAGCTTTTGAGAGAATGTGGCATTTTTGGGGAAATCACTTCTCATTAAGTGAAAAAGATTTTCTATCATCTTGGCATTACGGGCCTTACATGAGAGAAGTAATTAGACCATCAATGAATCAAACTTTTGAAGAGATGGTTATTCAAGTTACGACCTCTTGGGCTATGATCCATCATCTAGATAATGATCAAAATATTGGACCTAACTCTCAACAAGGAAGAAAAGAAAATTCAAATGGCAATAAAAGAACAGTTGGTTTAAATGAAAATCATGCTCGAGAGCTTTTAGAACTTCATACTGTTTCTCCTTCTGCAAAATATACACAAAATGATGTTATTGAGATGGCAAAAGTTCTCACGGGCTGGTCAAAAAAATGGTCAAAAAGGAATTTATGGGCTGGTCCAATAAGTTTTGAACCGAAGAAACATGAAATGGGAGAGAAAAAAGTTTTAGGCAAAACATATAATTCCAAAGACAATAAGTTAACTGGTAATAAACAGCTTTTTGCTGTCATAAAAGATTTATGCAATCATAAATCATGTAAAGAATTTATAGCTAAAAAACTTTGCCAACATTTTGTTACAGATGAACCTAATAAAGAAATGATTAGTGAGATAGTCCGTGCCTGGGAAAAATCTGATGGATTTCTTCCGGATATTCACAAAGCTACAATGAAAGTTGCATTAGAACATGGGAATAAGTATAAGAAATTTTTAATGCCAGAAACTTGGTTAATTCAAAATGCAAAAATGTTAAATTTTAAACATTATCATGGTCCCGATGATTTTATGTTTCGTGGAATGCAAGCCAACAAAGGAGAGAGAAAAATAGAATGGATTTTGGAAGATTTAGGTCATTCACCTTTTAGAGCGTCCCAACCTAATGGATTTATTGATAAAGAAGATGAATGGACTTCTCCAGAACTAATAATTAGGAGGTTAGTTTATGCAAATCAATTTTTAGAGCATTTATATATTATTAAAAAAAAAGATAGAAGTATTTATGATGACGGTTTTTTTGAAAATATTATTTTTAAAAATTTTGATAAACCAAAAAAAATACTTGAATTAATAAATAGAGCAAAAGCCACACAAAATAAATTTGTTATTTTTGCTAATAGTCCAGAAGTATTAAAAGTATGAATTGTACCAGAAGAAGTTTTATACAAGGAAGTTTAGCAACATTATTTGTTGGTGGTTTAAATTTACCACTACTAGCATCCCCAATAAAAAAAAATCTTGTTATTATTTCTCTCAGAGGGGGCATGGATGGATTAACCGCTGTTCCTGTTATAGGAGATCCTAAATTAAAAAAATATCGATCAGAATTATTACTAGATAAAAAACTAAAACTAACGTCAGACTTTGGTCTTCATCCAAAATTATCTACCCTTCATGATTTATGGAAGCTTGGAAAAGCCTCTATAGTTCATGCAACAAATATTCCTTACAAGCAAAGATCTCATTTTGACGGACAAAATTTAATGGAAACAGGAGGTATTACGCCTTATAAAGAAAAAACTGGATGGCTAGGAAGAGGTTTAAAAGCTGCAAATTTAGATGGTTCTGGCTTAGCTTTAACGTTACCTATGCCTTTATTGCTAAGAGGCATAAAACAAAATAATAATTTTTATCCTGCTAATAACTCCATGCCTAGAAGAGAGATTGTAAAAATACTAAGATCTGCTTACGAAGGTGCATCTGAAGAACAATTATTAAATGTAATAGATGTCATATTAAATAGGCCAATTACTATGCAAGGTGGTAATCAGAGCTTGCATAGCTTATCTCAAAAAGCGTCAAAAATTTTATTAGACCCTTTAGGCCCGAGAATTGCTGTTTTTGATATTGAAGGTTTTGATACTCATGCAGCCCAAGGAACCGATGAAGGTGAACATGCAAATAATCTTCAAGATATAGACCTAATCATAAAAAATTTATATGAAGGCTTAGGAAAAGAATTTGATAATACATTAATTTTAACTCTTACTGAATTTGGAAGAACTGTAGAGCAAAATGGAGGTTATGGTACAGAACATGGTTATGGTACTGCAATTTTAATGGCAGGAGGTTTATTAAAAAAATCACAAGTATATACTGATTGGCCTGGATTAAAAAAAAATCAACTTTTTGAAAATAGAGACTTACTAAGCACATTAGACTCAAGGGGCGTTTATGCTTCAGCCATGGCTTCAGTATTTGATTTAGAATTTGATCAAATAAAAAATAATGTTTTCTGGGGTGAAAGTGTTCCAAATTTATGTGAAGATTTATTTAAAGTTTAAATCACTTGAAAAATTTCTAAAAAATCCCATATATAAATTGTAGGTGCCATTAAGGATCTACATAACAGCAGGTTTAAATACTGCAGATTAAATTAACGCTT